>Ga0102591_1000056_pt1 | contig 285787 bp, 243 predicted proteins | sample AraplaCol_mCL_r2_2_FD_76860 | JGI IMG/M metagenome (GOLD analysis project Ga0102591, IMG submission 76860) | Arabidopsis root microbial communities from North Carolina, USA - plate scrape MF_Col_mCL_r2 (SPADES assembly) (version 2) | ecosystem: Host-associated > Plants > Roots > Endosphere...
TCATCGGCCAGTCGAACTGCCTCAATGTTACGCTGCAGAACGGCGAGATCTGGTTCGAGGATCGGCCGATCGGGCTGCGCGCCCCGTCCGAGCCCGACGGCCCCGCGAAACTGCACTTCCGCCCGCACGACATCGAGCTGATCGACGGCTGCGGCGGTTGCCTTGCCGGCCTCGTTGCCGCCAGCCGCCGCGTCGCCGGCACCCGCCATCTCGAACTTGACCTTGGCCGCAACCATCAGCATGTCGAGATCGAACTCTCGCCCGAGCGCGCCGCTGCCGGCGACCACAGCCGCATCGCCTTCCGACCGACAAAGTGGAAGATCTTCAGGGAGGAGCAGACGAATGCGGCCGCAACGCTGGAGCCGCCGGCCGAAGTGGAAACGGCCGAGCCCTTCGAGCTGGCGCGCACCGGCAGTTGATCGGGCGCGCTCGGTAGCGCAGTTTCACCTGTCTCGTCGTGCCGTGTGCAATCGTGCCGGCAACGACGGGCTGAGAGTCGCCGTGCGGATATCCGTTTGCTTCGCGATGCGCTAAGCAGGGACGCCCGCTGCCGACAATGGCTGCGGAACCAGGAGAAGCGCATGACGATCGTCGACGACCTGAAACAAGCCCTCGGCGACATCGTGCTCACCGGCACGCAAATCGGCGAACGCCACCGCAGCGACGCCAGCCTGACCGGCCGGGAGCTGCCCAAAGCCGTGATCCGCCCGACAAGCAGTGGCGAGATCGCCACGGCCCTCCGGCTCTGCAACGAGAACGGCCAAACGGTCGTCGTCCAGGGCGGCCTGACCGGGCTTGCTGGCGGCGCCAATGCCGGCAACGACGCGGTGGTGATCTCGCTCGAGCGTTTGAACGGTATCGAAGAGATCGACCCACAGGCAGGCACCATGACCGTGCGGGCCGGAACGCCGCTCGAAGTGGTGCAACGCGCCGCCGAAGACGCCGGTTTCCTGCTGCCGATCGATCTCGGCGCCCGCGGTTCCTGCCAGATCGGCGGCAACCTCGCCACCAATGCCGGCGGCATCCGGGTGCTTCGCTACGGCGTGACCCGCGACAACGTGCTCGGTCTCGAAGCGGTGCTTGCCGACGGCACGATCATCTCGTCGCTCAACAAGATGATCAAGAACAACACCGGCTACGACCTCCGGCAATTCTTCATCGGCTCCGAAGGAACGCTCGGCGTGATCACCCGCGCGGTCCTGCGCCTGCGGCCCTTGCCCGCCGGCCGGCTGACGGCGCTCTGCGCTCTCGAAAGCTACGACGACGTGGTCGCCTTCCTCACGCGCTGCCAACGCCGCCTGCCCGGCCTCTCGGCCTTCGAGGCGATGTGGGAAAACTACTTCCGCTTCAACGCCGAGGCGGAGAAGCTGAAGTTCTTTGATGAAATCCCGCCCTTCGCGGTGATCGTTGAGCAGGATCTGCTCGGTGATGCCAGCGAGCGTGACGGCTTCGAGGCCTTTCTCGGTGAGGCGCTTGAAGATGGGATCATTGCCGATGCGCTGATCGCCCAGTCGGAGAAAGAAAGCCGTTCGTTCTGGAGCGTGCGCGAAGGCCACGCGATGGACAGCCAGCTGCCGGCGCTCGTCAACCTCGACGTCAGCCTGCCGATCGGCGATATCGGCCGCTTCGCCACGGAATGTGGTGCCGCCCTTTCCACCCGTTTCCCGGCCGCCCATGTCTCCTTCTTCGGCCACGTCGCCGACAGCAACCTGCATATCGCCTTTTCGGAGCCTGACAGCGACGCGGACACGCCGCATATCGTCGACGGCATCGTCTACGAAATCGTGCGGCGCTACAAAGGCTCGATCTCGGCCGAACATGGCATCGGCGCGCTGAAGCGGGATTTCCTCGACCACTCGCGCAGTCCGGCCGAACTCGAACTCATGCACCGGATCAAACGGGCGCTCGACCCGAACGGCATCCTCAATCCGGGCAAGGTGATCTGAGGCAGCCTCATCGCCACGCAAACGGCTCAACTTCAGAGCCAGGACGCCGGCGTTTTCGGCAGGCGCCCTTCGGGATCGATAACCTTCAGTTCGGCACCCTCGCCCGCGTTCCAGTGCCACAGCGCGACGCAGGTGCCGCCGGGCGACATGAAGGACGGATAGATCAGGCCATCGAAGCCTCGGTCGCTCAACGCCAGTTGCAGGCGGTGCGTCTCCGGCACCAGACCACGATCGAGCGCATCGCGCCATTCGCATCGGTGGATTTCTTCGGTGAGACCAAGGTCGGAAAGGATCTCCGGCGCCGTCAGATCGGCAAGACGGGCAAAGCGGAGTTCAAGCTGGGCGATCAGCGCCGGGTGTTGGACGAAACCCTGATTGTATTCGGCCCAGGCGGTCGAGAGCTCGCGGGCGGCGTAAATCGTCGGCGTTCCAACGGGATTCCACCTCCCACCGTACCGCCCTGCCCCTTCGCCCGAGAGCGGCGCATGCGCCCAGCGCGGCACATAAGCGCGCCAGAGGCGCACCGGCTCACCAACCGCCATCAGGCGTAGACACCGGAACGCACGGCTTCGAGATAGGCGAGCACCTTGTCGGCCTTGCCCTCGCCGACGAGATCATAGGCGGTCTTGCCGGCCCAGCCGGGGATCGGCTGGTGCTTGAACCAGATGACGGCGCGGCTATCGTCGCCCGCCATTTCGCCGGCTATGGCAAGGATACGGACGACGCTGCTCAAGGCCGCATCGACCTTTCGGGCACTGGACTTCGCCGTCAGCGTGTTGCGCGCGACACCGATCAGCTTCGCGAGTTCGGCAAGCGTCACGCCAAGGCGTTCGGCGACCAGCCGAGCGGACAGGAAGGACGACTGGCTCTCGCCGTAGTGGGCGGTGGAGATGTTGAGACCGACAGCAGCCATGACAGGATCCGCACTTGTTTTGATCATCGTGTTGTCAAAGTAAGATCAAAACATGCCCAAATCAAGGACACCTATCACCGCCAGGCGGGCTCGCGCTTGTCGAAGAACGCGCCGACACCCTCACGCGCCTCATCGGATTCCCAGCAATCGGCAAGCTGTTCGATGGTCGCGGCAATGGTCTTTTCGGTGATTGGAGCCCCAAGCGAGCGAGCCAGTCGCTTGGCCCGGCCGGTGGCCTCCGGCGCGACCGCCAGATAAGGCTCGATCTCTGCTTCGATCGCCGCATCCAGCGCGTCGGTGGTGACAACGGTGGTGGCGAGCCCCAAGGCGCGCGCCTCCTCCGCACCGAACAGGCGGGCGGACATGAACAGCGGCCGCGCCTTACCCTCGCCGATGCGGGCGACGACATAGGGGCTGATGGTCGCCGGGATCAGGCCGAGGCGTGTTTCGGTCAGGCCGAACTTGGCGTCGGTCGAGGCAACTGCCGCGTCACAGATGCCCATGAGGCCAACGCCGCCGCCAAAGGCATTGCCATGCAGGCGGCCGATCACGGGCTTCGAGATCTCGTTCAGCGCCTTGAACATCATCGCCAATCGCGTCGCCTCAGCAATGCGAGTCGCCCTGTCTGCATCGAACTGCTCGCGCATCCAGCCGAGGTCGCCGCCGGCGCAGAAGCTGCGGCCCTCGCCCTCAAGGATAACGACGCGGACAGAACGGTCGGCCGAAAGCTGCTCTGCCGCCTCGGTCAGTTCGCCGATCATCCGCGCCGAAAGCGCGTTGTGCTTCTGCGGCAGTGCCAAGGTCAGCCGCGCGACACCGCGTGCATCGGTTTCGATCCGGATCGTTTCGAAGGTCATGATCCCGTCCTTAAGGTCCGCGCGAAAGCGGCGGCCTGTTCGAGCTTCGCTACGTCGAGCCCCGTCGAAAAACCCTTGGCCGTTACGAAGGCGTTGACGGCGAGCGTGTCGACATTGCCGGCAGCACCCGGCGCATAGGGGCAGCCACCGAGACCGCCGGCCGAAGCGTCGAAGACCCTGAGGCCGCGGTCGAGCGAAACGGCAATGTTGTCGAGCGCGCGGCCGGAGGTGTCGTGGAAATGCCCGGCGAGCCTGTTGGCCGGAATGCGCTCCAGCACCGCGGCCAGCATCGCGTCCACCGCCTCTGGCGTGCCGCGGCCGATCGTGTCGCCGAGACTGATCTCGTAGCAGCCGAGATCATCGAGCAGGCCGGCGACGCGGGCGGGGCTCGCTGGGGCGATCGCACCCTCATAAGGGCATTCGACAACGCAACTCACATAGCCGCGCAGCAGAATTCCTTTTTCCCGGCACAGTTCCGCAACCGGTAGGAACCGCTCGATGCTCTCGGCGATCGAACAATTGATGTTCTTTTGCGAGAAGGTTTCGGAAGCCGACGCGAAGATCGCCACCTCGTCGGCGCCGGCTTCGAGCGCGGCTTCAAGACCGCGCATGTTGGGCGTCAGCACCGTGTAGCGCGTCCCGGGCCGCCTCCGGATGCCGGCCATCACTTCGGCGGCGTCGGCCATCTGCGGCACCCATTTCGGGCTGACGAAGCTCGTCACCTCGATCCGCCCGTAGCCGCAATCAGAGAGCATATCGACGAGACGTATCTTCTCAGTCGTTGGGACGAGCACGCTTTCATTCTGCAGCCCGTCGCGCGGCGCCATCTCGACGATCGTCACATGCCCAGGCGCCGCTCCGCTCATTCCGCGCTCTCCGGCTGGAGCATCACCAGCACGGCGCCGGCTGTCACCTGCTCGCCTTCGCTGACCTGCACGCTCTCGACCACGCCGGCGCGCGAGGCCGACAAGGTGAGTTCCATCTTCATCGCTTCCATGACCGCAAGCGCCTGGCCCTTCTCGACCGCATCACCGGGGCGGACCCGGATGAGCTTGACGATGCCGGGCATCGGCGCCGAGACCGCGTCGTCGGCGACCTCGCTTGAGTGACCGGCACCAAGCGCGTCCGGCAAGCGAAGTCCGTAGGTCTCACCGTTCAGGAACAGCGTGATCTGCTCGCCTTCGCGCAGGAAACGGAACTCCTGCTGCGCGCCGGCGATTTCCGCCCGGGCGCCATCGGCAGAGCGATTGAGAATAACGACCGGCAGCGCCGCCGTCCCGGTGTGGACGGCGAACTGATCCCGGCCACGGGCCGCCAGCGCCACGGTCGTCCGTCCACCCAGGTGCTCGATCGCGATGTTGCGGTTTGCGTCACCCCAAATCTGCCAATGGCCAAGCGAAGACCAGGGATCGGCCGATCCGTCCGGCTGCAAGGCTCCGGTCGAAATGATGGCCGCAAGCGCGAGGGCCGCATCGTTCGGCGCCGGCGACGCCGATAGCCGATCGATCGAACGATCGATCAGGCCGGTATCGGGGTGCCCGGCGCGAAAATCCGGTTCGGCCGCAAGGCGGGCCAGAAAATCGAGATTGGTGACAGTGCCGCCGATGCGGCAGGCCCTGAGCGCGATCTCGAGCCTGGCCAGCGCCGTCGACCGGTTGGGCCCATGGACGATCAGCTTGGCAATCAACGGATCGTAGAACGGTGTGATCCTGTCTCCCTGCCGGACACCGGCATCGACACGGACGCCCTCCTCCGGAAAGCTCAAGGTCGTGAGTTGCCCGGTCGCCGGCAGGAAGCCGCGCGACGGGTCTTCCGCATAGATGCGGGCCTCGAAGGCCCAGCCGTCGATGGCGATCTCGCTCTGGCGTTTCGGCAGCGCTTCACCGGCTGCAGCCCGCAGCTGCCACTCGACGAGATCGATGCCGGTGATCGCCTCGGTGACCGGATGCTCGACCTGCAGCCGGGTGTTCATTTCCATGAAATAGAACTGATCCGGCCAGAGTCCGTCGGTCACGTCGGCGATGAACTCGACAGTGCCCGCGCCGACATAGCCGATCGCCTGCGCCGCGCGAACGGCAGCTTCGCCCATGGCGCGCCGCACTTCCGCGGTCATGCCCGGCGCTGGCGCTTCCTCGATCACCTTCTGGTGGCGTCGTTGCAGCGAGCAGTCGCGCTCGTAAAGATGCAGGATGTTGCCGTGCCGGTCACCGAAGACCTGCACCTCGATATGCCGCGGCTTCGTCAGATATTTCTCGATCAGGACCGCGCCGTCGCCGAAGGCCGCTTCCGCCTCGCGGCGCGCCGCCTCCAGCGCAGCCGGAAAGTCGGCGGCGCTGTCGACCCGCCGCATGCCCTTGCCACCGCCGCCGGCGCGCGCCTTGATCAGCACGGGATAGCCGATGTTCACAGCTTCCCCGGCAAGGAAGTCCGGCTCCTGTGTCTCGCCGTGATAGCCCGGAACCACCGGCACGCCGGATTGCTCCATCAGCGCCTTGGCGGCATCCTTCAGCCCCATGGCGCGAATGGCCGACGCCGACGGTCCGACGAAGGTGATGCCGGCCGCCTCGACGGCTTCGGCAAAGTCGGCATTCTCCGACAGGAAGCCGTAGCCGGGATGAATGGCGTCTGCGCCGACGGAGTGCGCCGCCGCGATGATGCGTTCGGCCACAAGGTAGCTGTCGAGCGCCGGCGCCGGGCCGATGCGGATCGCCTCGTCGGCCAGCGCCACATGCAGCGCGCCGACATCGGCATCGGAGTAGACGGCGACCGTGCGGATGCCGAGGCGCTTGGCTGTGCGGATCACCCGGCAGGCGATCTCACCGCGATTGGCAATCAGGAGTTTGGAAAACATCGGCATCTCCTGGCCCTATTGCGCTGCGATCACATCGATTTCGAGCAACCATCCGGCATCGAAGATGCCGGCGATCGCGACCGTCATGGCGGGTGCTAGCGCACCGAGATATTCGGCGCGGGCCGCGCGGTTGGCCATGGCGTGTTTCCGATCGGCAAGCAGCACCGTCACCTTGACGATATCGGCCTTGGTCATGCCCGCCGCGGTCAATTGCGCGTCGATGTTGGCCCAGACCTGGCGCGCCTGCGCCTCGAAACCCTCCGGCAGCGCGTCTTCAGGTGTCAGCGGCACCTGCCCGCTGACGAAGAGCAGACGCTCGAAGTTCTCCAGGCGAACGGCCTGCGAGTAGCCTCCACGCGGCTGCGGTGCGTTCGGGGCATTGATGTTTTCGCGTTTCATGGCGGTGTCCCTACATCCTGAAGAGGCCGAAGCGCGTGTCTTCGATCGGCGCATTGAGCGCCGCCGACAGCGACAGGCCGAGCACGTCGCGCGTCTTGCGCGGATCGACGACGCCGTCGTCCCAAAGTCTGGCCGAGGCATAGAGCGGATGGCTCTGGCGTTCGAAGAGATCAAGGATGGGCTGGCGAAAACGCGCCTCCTCCTCCTCGCTCCAGGGCGTTCCCGCCCGCTTCAGGGCCTCGCTGCGCACGGTCGTCAGGACGCCGGCCGCCTGCTCACCACCCATGACGGAGATGCGGCTGTTCGGCCAGGTCCACAGGAACCGCGGCGAAAACGCCCGACCGCACATGCCGTAGTTGCCAGCGCCGAAGGAACCGCCGACCAGCATCGTCACCTTCGGCACACGTGCCGTCGCCACCGCCGTCACCAGTTTGGCGCCGTGCTTGGCGATGCCTTCCGTCTCATATTTCCGCCCGACCATGAAGCCGGTGATGTTCTGCAGGAAGACGAGCGGGATCTTGCGCTGGGCGCAGAGCTCGACGAAATGCGCGCCCTTCAGGGCGGATTCCGAAAACAGCACGCCGTTGTTGGCGATGATGCCGACCGGGATGCCGTGCACATGGGCAAAGCCGCAGACGAGCGTGGTGCCGTAGCGCGCCTTGAATTCGTCGAAACGGGAACCGTCCACGGTGCGGGCGATGACCTCGCGGATGTCGTAGGGCGTGCGCAGATCCGAGGGCACGATGCCGGCGATCTCGTGCGGGTCGTAGAGCGGCGGCTCAGGCGTCACCAGCTCGACCGTCAACGGCTTCAGCCGATTGAGTGCCGAAACGGCCCGGCGGGCGAGCGCCAGTGCATGAGCGTCATCGCGCGCCAGATGGTCGGCCACGCCGGAGAGCCGCGTGTGCACGTCGGCGCCGCCGAGATCCTCCGCCGAGACGACCTCGCCGGTCGCGGCGCGCACGAGCGGGGGGCCGGCAAGAAAGATCGTGCCCTGGCCTTCGACGATGATCGTCTCGTCGGACATGGCCGGCACATAGGCGCCACCCGCGGTGCAGGAACCCATCACCACGGCGATCTGTGGGATGCCGGCGGCCGACATATTGGCCTGGTTATAGAAGATCCGACCGAAGTGATCGCGGTCCGGAAAAACCTCGTCCTGGTTCGGCAGGTTGGCGCCGCCGGAATCGACCAGATAGATGCAGGGCAGATTGTTTTCCGCGGCGATCTCCTGCGCGCGCAGGTGCTTCTTGACCGTCAGCGGATAGTAGGTGCCGCCTTTGACCGTCGGGTCGTTGCAAACGATCATGCACTCACGGCCAGACACCCGGCCGATGCCGGTGATCAGCCCGGCCGCCGGCGCATCGCCGTTGTACATGCCGTGCGCCGCCGTCATGCCGACTTCGAGGAAGGGTGTTGCCGGATCGATGAGGTTGGCCACCCGGTCGCGCGGCAAGAGTTTGCCGCGGCTGACATGGCGTTCGCGCGCGGTATCACCGCCGCCGGCGGCCGCCACCTTCACCGCGTCTTCGACAGTCGCGATCGCCTCCGCCATGGCCGCCTGGTTTGCCTTGAACGTATCGGAGGACGGAGAAATGTGAGATTTCAGAACGGTCATCAAGTCCTCTTTCGATCGAGTTCGGCCGTTTCAGTTGCCGGCGGCTACCGCGTCTCGGTAAACAGCTCCCGCCCGATCAGCATGCGGCGGATCTCGCTGGTGCCGGCGCCGATCTCGTAAAGCTTGGCGTCACGCAGCAGGCGACCCGCCGGGTAGTCGTTGGTGTAGCCGTTGCCGCCGAGCGCCTGGATCGCCTCGAGCGCCAGCGCCGTCGCCTTCTCCGCCGCATAGAGAATGCAACCGGCCGCATCCTTGCGCGTGGTCTCGCCGCGATCGCAGGCCGCCGCCACGGCATAGACATAGGCGCGCGCCGCATTCGCCGTCACATACATGTCGGCGAGCTTGCCCTGCATCAGCTGGAACTCGCCGATCGCCTGGCCGAACTGCTTGCGCTCATGCAGATAGGGGACGACCACATCGAGGCAAGCGGCCATGATGCCGAGCGGCCCGGCCGAAAGCACGACACGCTCATAGTCGAGCCCCGACATCAGCACGCGCACGCCACCGCCGATGGTGCCGAGCACGTTTTCTTCCGGCACTTCGCAGTCCTTGAAGATCAGCTCGCAGGTGTTGGAGCCGCGCATGCCGAGCTTGTCGAGCTTCTGGCCGGTCGAAAAGCCGGCATAGCCCTTCTCGACGAGGAAGGCGGTGATGCCGCGCGGGCCGGCGGTCGGATCGGTCTTGGCATAGACGACGAGCACGTCGGCGTCCGGACCGTTGGTGATCCACATCTTGTTGCCGTTGAGCACATAACGGTCGCCGCGCTTGTCGGCTCTGAGCGTCATCGAAACGACGTCGGAACCGGCGCCGGGCTCCGACATCGCCAGCGCACCGACATTCTCGCCGGAAATCAGCTTCGGCAGGTAACGCGCCTTCTGGTCGTCGTTGCCGTTGCGGTTGATCTGGTTGACGCAGAGATTGGAATGGGCGCCGTAGCTAAGGCCGATCGAGGCCGATGCGCGGCTGATCTCCTCCATCGCCACGCAATGGGCGAGATAGCCCATAGCGGCCCCGCCATGCTCCTCGCCGGCGGTAATCCCGAGCAAACCAAGCTCGCCCATCTCGCGCCAGAGCGGCATCGGAAATGCGTTGCTGCGATCGGTCTCGTCCGCCAAAGGCGCGATACGGTCCGTTGCGAAGCGCCGCACACTCTCGCGCAACGCGTCGATGTCCTCGCCAAGCGCGAAGCTCAATCCGCCCTGAAACATGTCTATCCTCCCATCGTGCCGGCCAGTGCGGTCTCCTCCCACAGCGGCCGGACGATAACGCTCCATCCTCTACGCGGATCGCAGCGAATGCAATGAGATCAACGCCGCGACATGGCCGGACGATAGCACCGCGTTTCGCTAATTTCCTTCCAAAGAGGGGCAAAGCCAAGCACGATATGCAAATCCGGAACCGCCTGCCGATTGCATCCTGTGCGCGAACGAGTTGGCGGGCCCTCGCGCCGAGTCCGGCGGCAAGCGTTCCACTCCTGGTACGGCAACAGGTGTCGCCGTGACATCGCGGGATCGACGATCAGTTCTTGTTCGGCCAGATTTCCTGGCTGGCCTCGACGGCCGCAAGGCCCTGCATCGCGTCTCTATTGCCGGTGGCGGCAAGCGCCTCGAAGATGCGTCGCGCTTCCGCGTGGTACTTGAGGTTCATGTAGGCGTAGCCGCGCAGCACCATCAGGTCCTGGCGGCGGGTCGAGATCTGCCCGAGCTGATCGAGAAAAAGGATGGCCTCGCGGTAGCGATTGGCATTGAAGGCGGCAATGGCACGGTCTGCGAGGATCGCCGTCTGCAGCTCGTCGACCCGCCCCCGGCTCTGCGTCGACTTGGTCGCCGACACCGCCGCCTTGTTGGTGAGGCCGGCGCGCAGGTAGGCCAGGCTCTGGCCATAGGCCGCGTCTTCGCGCATCTGCGACGCAGGCGCCTGCAAGGCCACCTCGAATGCTTCGGCGGCCTCCAGCGGCCGGTTGAGGTCCATCAGGCACCAGCCGCGCGCGAGCGCCGCCTGCGGCGCCATGCCGGCGGGATTGATGGTGGTTCGGCAGCCGGCCCCGCTGCGCACCGATTTCTGCACGACGCCGCCCGTGCGCGGCCTCTGAGCGGCAGGTTGCTCGACCACCTCTGTGACGACGGTGGTACGGGCCGTCGGCTGCGGTTGCGTCCGTTGCACCTCGGCCGTCGGAAGCGGCGCGCGGCTGACTTCGTCGAGCTTCTCCTTGACTTCGCCAAGCCGGGCGATGCGTTCGGAACGGCCCGACCACAAACGCTGGACTTCGACGACGCCATCCTTGTCGTTCAGCTGGTCACGGCTGAGCGCGAGGCCATAGGCCGACGGCTCGTCGTCCGGCTTCCAGCGCAGCGCCGTTGCAAACCATTGTGCGGCGGTTGCCGGCTGGTTGAGGGCGCGCGCATACCAGCCGAACTGCTGGGCCGTGGCCGGTTCGCGGGCCTTGGTCGTTTCCTGAGCGATCCGCGCCAGCACGGCGGCATCGAGGGCGACCGGCGGATCGATTGCCAGCAGATTGGCAGTCGCCGCGAAATAGGTCGCAAGGGCATCGGGCGAGCTATCGCGCCACGGGTAGAGTACGGCCTCGGCCTCGAGCGGTGCCTTGCGCGCGATCAGCGTCAGCGCCAGCCCCTGCGCGGCGGAGGCGCTGTCTTCCTTGTCATGGGCACGGCGGAACCATTGCTCGGCGGCGCTCATGTTGTCGCGGCGCAGCTGATACCAGCCGAGCAGCAGAGCGTCGCTTGCCGTGCCACCGGTCTCGGCCAGTTTTTCGACGCGCTGGACGTACTTGGGATCAACCGCAAGCGCTTTGTCTCCGTCACCTTCGGCAACGAAGCGCCGGGCGAGATCATCACGGATGCTTTCGAACTCCGGCACGCCCTCCGGCGTGGTGCGCTCGAGCGCGAGCAGATCCTGCAGCGTCGCGTAGGACAGCACAGCGGCAGCCTTCTGCACGGTGGCGAGCCGTTCCGGCGCGTTGTCGCAGCTCTTCAGCACATAGAGATAGGCATCGCGGGCCCGGTCCGGCCGCTTGGTCTCGGCAAAGGCCTGCGCCACATGCCAGAGCACATCCACTTCCGAGCAGGTCAGAAGGCTCGGCGTGCTCGCAGCAATCGAAATCACGGTTTCATACTGCTTGAGCTCGGAGGCGTTCACCAGCCGGGCGCGAGCCTCGGCGACGTTGAGGCGCTCGAGCAGGTCCGATGGCGGCTGCCAGGCGGCTTCCTTCGCCTGACGCTCGGCGATCGCCTTGCGCACTTCGGCGTAGCGGCCTTCAGAGTAGAGCCGCCACATGGTTTCGAGCGCGACGTCGTTGTTGCGCGGCACAGCCAGCGGATCGGCGGGCGGGACCCAGTCGGGATAAAGCGAGCGCAGGCGCGAGATTTCCGCCTGCAGCCGTGCGGTATCGCCCTTGGCGGCAAAGTAGCGAAGCGCCGATTCGTCGACCACCGACTGCGGCTTGCTTGTGCTTTGTGCTTCCTCCGACGGCCTGTCGGCCTGGGCCACCTCGGTGAATTGCGGCGGCGCGCCGCGCGCGCCCTGGCCGGCGCTGCCGCCGACGGCGGGCGCCTCCTGGCTCTCGCCAGTCAAGCTGCCGAGTTTCTTGTTGTCCTGGCGCAAGAAGCCGCCATCGGTCAGTCCGGCAACCCCGATCGCCGTAGTCATCACAGCGGCAATGGCAACGATTGAGGACTTCATAGACACTCCGGACGCTTCTCCCTCACGTAAGACAGCCCCAACAGGTGCAGCGTGGAAGGGTAATATTGCGTCGGGCTGAACACCTTGACGCTGTCGGGTATCGGAACCCTGTCCAAGACACAGGCCAGAATATGGTTAACAAATCGATAACCGGGGTCCGTGAGGCTGGTTTGAACGGCCCCCGTAGAGGCGTCGCTGAGGACCAATGCGTCGTTGTCGCCGGCCATTCCCGCCCGCAGCCGCGCCATCAGATCGCGGCCACCCATGTCCGCCCGGGCGAGGTAGAGCGGGATCCGCAAAGCGTTATAGCCGAACTCGGCGGGAAAGCCCTGGGCTGGCTTCGGCATCGCGCGCAGGCTGACCCAGTCGGCCGGCAGTTTTCTCGGGCCTGATTGCAGGGCATTGATAAAGGCCAGGCCGTCATCCGAGAGCGCCTTCCAGCGCGGCGACGGCGCTACCCGATCAAGTGCGGGAAAAGCCTCGAAGATCCAGTAGGACGGATTGACCACCGGGCCATCCGGGCGATCGGTCGTGCCGAAGCCCGTAACGCCGGGCAACAGCAGCGTTCGCCCGCCATGATCGAGCAGGGTGTTGTCGAGGATGGCCTTGGCGATCCGCGAGGCGGCCTGCAGGTAATCCTGCCGCTTCCAGCGTTCACCGGCGAGCACCAGCGCATAGGCGATCAGGATGTCGCCGTCGGTGGCATTGTTGATGTCGATAATGTGCGGCGTTTCGGTGGCACTCCACTTCCACGCCGCCAGCCCATCGTCGCGCAGCAGCAGCTCACGGCGCGTGAACGACCAGATCAGCGCGAAGTCGGCCGGGTTGTCGGCCAGCACGGCGAGAAGCAGGCCATAACCCTGTCCCTCGCTATGGCTGACATTGCCATTGGCGTCGTCGATGATCCGGCCACCGGAATCGAGGAACCGCGCCTTGTATTGGTCCCATTCCCCAGCCTTCACCGAACCCGCCTGTTCGTCGGCTCCGGCCGCCATCGGCAAAAGGAGCGCAAGCAATCCGGCGAGAAGCGCGGTTCGCCACCTCATTGGCGCCGCCCCAGGCGGGTCAGCATCGAGGATGTTGCCAGCCCCAGAAGCACCGACAGCACGATCAGCAGCAGGGCATAGACCATGATGTTGCTGGACAGCCAGTTGGCAAAGATCAGGCGATAGTTGGTGAGCGACGGCGGCTGCGTCTGGACGAAATCGAATCCGGCGACCGGCGTCGCCTCGATCTTGTCCGTCGCCGGCTCATAGGCCGAGACCCGCCCGGCAAGCTGTTGCCAGCGCGTGACGTCGGCGATCGCCGCCGTGCCCTCACGCAGACGCTTTCCGGTTGGCGCCGTCAGCAGCGTCCAGGTCGCGTCGTCGCTCGGATTGGCGCCTTGCGCAATCACAAGCCCGGCACTTTCCGGCGGAATATAGGCGGCTTGCGCTTCGGGCAGGATACGCAGCGAGCTCAGCGAAATGTCGAACTCCTGCTTCACCCAGGTCTGAAACCCCGTGACCTGGTTGCGCCAGGCGCCGCCGCTCAGGCGCGTGCGCCATTCGTCGATGGCTTTCTGGGTGTCGTCAGGACGGCCGGTGTCCTCCGCATTGCCCCAGGACATCTGCCTGGCGGGGTCGATACCGACCTGTGTCAGCACCGTCTTCGACAACTGCGGCATGGCGCCGATGAAGATCGCGTTGCGGCTGCCGGCTGCAAGCGGCGATGTGATCACCTCCACCAGCATCGGCCTGCCGCCGGCAACCGCCAGGCGGGCAAGGAAGGTCGCGGCCGCCGACAGCGTGTCCTCGTCGGCACGGTCGAGGAAAAGGGGAACGGCGGCGCTATCACTGCGATAGGGGGCGGCAGCACCAGAAATCGCAGCGATATTCGGCCGGCGACCGATGCGCGCGAAGTCCGGCATCCGCAGTTCGGACGTATCGAAGAGCGCGAAGCGCGGATCGTTGGAGGCCGGCGTTCCCGGCGCGCAGGCCTTGTCCGGCTCGGCGGAAAGCACCGCCTCGATCTCGATGAGGTTCGGACCGGGCTTGAAATGGCGCATCGTTACTTTGATCGGCAGGTGGCGCAGGATGTCGCCCGTGGCCGAGTTCAAAGGGATCGTCGATGCGATGTTGCCGTTGATATAGATGTCGATGTGGCTGCCCGGAAGCACGGCATCCGTATAGGCGGCGTCGAGCAGAAGCGTCGCGTCGCCATAGGCGTCAGCATAGAAATCCGACGGCACGGCTACGGAGAAACGCGTACGGAAGCGCCGGCCGGTAAATTCGCTGGTCTCCACCCCGAGTTCGGAGAAGCGCAGGCGCGCGTTCGTCACAACCAGCGGCGTCTCCGGCAACTGCCAACGCCCGGTGGCGATGACGTCGCGCGGCACGTTGCTCGGGCGGTCCATCGGCTGCGTGATCCCCTCGATCGCCTCCTGAACGGCGGACCAGTCTGGACCGCTGATCACCAGCACCGACGACTTCGTCTTGCCGTCGCGCACGAACATGGCGACAGGGCCGCTCGACGCACCTTCCGGCAGTCGCTCGAGGAACGGCGCCACTTCCTCCGCGGTGCCGACGAGCGCAGTCATTTGCCCGGGTTTCGCGAGTTCAGGCATGGTCTCGCTGAGGGCGAATTCCTGGGCGGGCATCTGGCCGCGCAACGCCATGCCTTGCGCAAGCCGCATCAGAGCTGCCGTTCGGCTCGGCTGCTGGAGGCCGGGTACGACCAGGTTGAACTGCGTCCGGCCGCGCGCATCGAGCCCGACTGCGCGTACGTCGTCGAGACTGGAAAGCGTCGCGCTGTCGCCGGAGGAAAACCGGATGAAGGCCGATTCCGGTGCGATCTCAGTCCACAGTTCATAGGTCGATTCGACCGTGCAGTCCGTGCGGTGGCGTTGGCGAACCTTGACGCGAATATCGTTGGATCCGGCGCGCAGCAACCCGGGCTTCAGGTCGTAGCTCAGCGGCGTGGCGGCCTCCGCCGAGCCGATCGGCTTCTCGCCGGCCAGTTCGCCATTGACGAAGATCGAAAGCGTCGACGCTTCCGGCGCAACGACGATCGCGTTCTGATAGGCGAAATTAAGCGAGGCGGCAGATTGCGCCTGCGCCGGCGTCAGATAGACGGACCAGGTGCGTTCATCGACCTCTCCGGTCAGCGACAGTGCGCTGAACGGGATGATGAAGCGCTTGAAGTCGTCCGGCGGCTTGAGCGTGACGATGGGTTCTGCCGGCCCGGCGTTGCTTCCGGTGTCTGCCGGCGGCTGCAGGATCGGGGCATCCGCCGGGCGCTCGCCGGACATGTCGAAAGGCGACGGCTGCGCCGACACGCCGGTTGCAAGGCTCGCAAGCAAGAGGGCTGGGAGAACGAGGTGCCTGAGCATCAAGCGCCCTCCTTCTGCGCCTCGGAGCCGCGCAGGCTGCGAAGGAAGTAGATCATGCCGCGGCTCGTCTGATAGAGCGCCAGCCAGAGGAACCAGAACGTTCCGCGCACCAGTCCCGGATTACCGCGCCGGGCGCTTTGAAACTCGCTCCATTGCCGCGAATTGGCAAAGATCAGGTCGGCGACCAGGCTGTGATGGCGGGCGACCTGCGGCAGGTAGCGGCAGCCCATGATGGTGATATCGCCGGCAACCTCCTTGTTGCGGATCGCGACAGGCAGCGTCTCGGCCACGCCGCTGCCGCTGTAGGGCTCGAAGCGGATCCCGCCCTCGGTGTCGGTCGGCAGCGTCGATGCGTCGATGCCGTAGACCTGGACGCGCGCGCCGTGCGCCGAGACATCCTCGATCGTTGCCGGATACCATTTGTCGGCGACCCCGAATTCGCAGCGGCGGCTGACCTTGACGCGCCGGGAGGCTGCCCGCTCGCCGCGCTCCGACACGACGCCGAGCACGCAGCCGGCCATGATCAGGTTCAAGAGGTTCCAGCCGCCGACGACGAGCGTCACGTCTGCCTTGTACGGCTCGGTGTAGACCCGGTAGACCGTCATGAGCAGGGCGACGAAAAGCACCGCGAAGATGACGAAGAACGGCCGGGCAATCTCGGAGAGCCGGCTTTCCAGGATCGATTCATCCTTTGCCGTCACCTTGAAGGTCGGCCGGCTCGGCCGCAGCAGCACCGAGATGACCGCCGGCAGCAGATGCACCGTCTGGGCGAACTCGTAGAGTTCAGAGATCCAGGGCCAGCGGAACGAGCCGTAGAGATAGTTCTGCATCATCAGGTTCACGACCATGTAGGCCAGCGTATAGGCGAGGAACTCGCCGCCAGACGCCGTGAAGATCTCAAGGTCGAAGAACAGATAGAAGAGCGGCGCAAAAAGGAAAATCGTCCGCGGGATCGGAAACAGCCAGAACAGTGTCGACGACATGTAGCAAAGCCGTTGCGGGATCGACAGTCCGCCCTTGAACAGCGGAAAGCGGAATATGAGGATCTGCATCATCCCTTGCGCCCAGCGGCTGCGCTGGCCGATGAAGCTGGCGAAGGTTGCCGGTTGCAGGCCGGCGATCAGCGGGCGGTCGACATAGATGCTATTCCAGCCGCGTCCGTGCAGCGCCAATGCCGTTTCGCAATCCTCGGTGATGCTCATGCCGCTGAAGCCCTCGGTATCCTCCAGCGCCTTGCGGCGAAGAACGGCGGCCGAGCCGCAGAAGAAGGCGGCATTCCACTTGTCGAGACCGCGCTGGATGATGCCGTAGAACATCTCGTTCTCGCTCGGCATTTTCTCGAAAGTGCGCAGGTTGCGCTCAAGCGGATCCGGGTTGAGGAAGAAGTGCGGCGTCTGCACCAGGAACAGTTTCGGGTCCTGCTCGAAATAGCCGACGGTCTCTAAAAGGAAGTCGCGCGCCGGCGCGTGGTCGGCATCGAAGACCGCAATCAACTCGCCGTCGGAGTGCAGCATGCCGTTGTTGAGGTTGCCGGCCTTGGCGTGCTCGTTGCGCTCGCGCGTGAGGTAGCGCACGCCGAGATCGTCGCAAAGCGCCTGCAGTTCGGCATTGCGGGCGGATGCGCGCTGCGCTTCGACAAGGTTTGCCGAGTTGCGCTTCTGCAGGGTGCCGCCGTCGTCGAGCAGCCACACCGTCAGCTTGTCGGCCGGATAATCCATCGCCTTGGCGGCGGCAAGCGTATTGGCGAGCAGGCCTGCGTCCTCGTTGTAGGACGGCACGAAGACGTCGACCTTCGGAAACTTGCCGGGAGAGATCGAACTCGCCTTTCGCGGCGGCAACGGCATCGCCACTACGAACAGGCTGAGCGACAACATCATCACGCTGTACATTTCAGCAAGGTAGAGCAGGAAGCCCGGGATGAAGTTTTCAAGCTGGTTGAGCGGCGGCAGCGTGCTTGTCGTGCGCCAATAGACATAACGCAGCACGATCGCCGTACCGAAGGCGAGCGCGATCAGCCGCCAGCGGCCGCCGGCATTGGCAAGCTTGAGCACGGCCATGAAGGTAACGATGAGAACGCTGACGATGAGCTGCGTCTGGAGGTTCACCGGCAGCGTGATGACCGCCATCACACAAAGCGAGAAAAACGCCCAAGCGGCAACCGATCCGATCCTGCTCATACATTTGCCTTCCAGCGTTCGGCATCATGCCACTGGTATTGCCCGACCCATATTCGACCGAGTCTCCCCTACCGACACCAGCCCATAACAAAGGATGGTTAGCGGTCGATTAAGGGCAGGCTCCTCCGGTCTGCTGCCCTGCGCACGCGGGAGCCGGCACGATCACGTTCGGCAAGGTTTTCGCCGTGGTTTCCGCCTGCGCCTGCGGCATTGAGACGGTCCCGTCCGGCTGCGGAACCGGGATCGACGTTACCGCGGCGGGCGCAACGACCTGCTGTTCGACGCGTGCCGGAACGCTGCTGACTTCACGCCGTGCCACGGGCTGCACCTGGCGCCGCGGAACCGCCACCGGAGCGCTCGTGGTCACCGCCTCTTCCTGGCGGTAGATCGGGCTGCCGGTTCGGCCGAGACCCGCCTCCAGCGGCGGCGGCGCGCCATAGGGGTTCCAGGCAGGATCGCCGAAGGTGCCGGTGATGGTGTAGCCGTAGACCGGGGCCAAAAGCTCGGTCTCGCTGGCGCCTGCCGCGCAATAGCGCAGCCGCACCTGGATCGTGCCGTAGCCCTTGAGCGGCGAGCGATGGTTCTCCGCCTGGCGGATCTGCTGCCAGGCAAAGATGCAGGCGTCGTTCGCCCGGCCCTGACCGAAGGCATAGCCGAACGGGCCGTAATTGTTCTGCAGGAAGTAAGGGTTGAGCGACAGCGAAATGCCGGGCAGCGCCCGGCGCGCCTCAGCCATCATTTTGTTGTCGCGCACAGCGGCATAGTTCGAGCGGGATTGCTGGTCGAACTTGGCGTTCATCGGGCCGAAGAACTTGGCCCGCAGCAGGTTCTGACCTGGGGTCGCCGCCGAGGTGTAAAGATAGATATCCTGCTCGATCGCGTTGGTGCTGCGCCGTTCGACGACGTTCAGAACCGCAGGCCCGCCAGGCGGCGGCAGGATCAACGCGTTTTCCGAGGGAACCATGATGCTGCCGGTCGGCGTGCCGACGTCCTGGCGCGTGTTGCAGCCCGACAGCACGGTCGCGGCCACCAGCGACACCGCAGCCACGCGCCAGCCGTCCGTAGGGCGCAGCCGTCTCTCCGACGTGCCGAATCTCCGACTCAGATATCGTTGCATCATGGCTGAGCATTAGTTGATTCACCCCATTTCGCAAACCCGCGAAGAATGGGGGCAGAGATGCGACCGCGCGACGACGCACGGCTTTGTCCCCTCAAAATCGATTGTTTCAGGGCGGGCCGGCGCGCTTCGGCGGCGCCGCGACCAGTCGCCTCAAACCGCTTCTCTGGGACGGGCAAGATCGTTGACACCCTCGTCATCCGGGGCCTGCCCGTAGCTCATGCGGCGCATCTGCGCGATGACGCGCTCCATCTCGTCGTCGGGCAGAACCGGCGGCTCGCCAAGCGTCAGCGCCTGGACATACATGCGCGACAGGGTCTCGATCTCGATCGCCAGCCACAGGGCGGACTCGAGCGTCTTGCCGAGCGAGATCTGGCCGTGCTGGCCAAGCAGGCAGGCCGTACGGTCCTTGAGCGCCACAAGCGCATTGTCGGACAATGCCTGCGTGCCGAAGGTCGCATATTCTGCACAGCGGATCGTCGTGCCGCCGGCAATGCCGGTCATGTAGTGAAAACTCGGGATGGTCTTGTGGTGGCAGGCAAGCGTGGTCGCATAGACCGAATGGCAATGCAGCACGACGTTGATATCCGTGCGTTCCCTCAGGATATCGCGGTGGAAACGCCATTCCGACGACGGACGAAGACCGACATAGGTACCGTCGAAATCCATCTCGACCAGATCCTCAGGCTGCATCGTCTCATAGGGCAGCGACGACGGCGTGATCAGGAAACCGGTCTCGGTGCGAACAGAAATGTTGCCCGCAGTCCCCTGGTTGATACCGTTCGAATTCATGCGGCGGCAGATGTCCACCATCTCGCGGCGGAGCGACAGAATGTCGGCCTTGGTCATCGATATGTCCTTTCGAAGTCGCGACTGAAACCATTGTTGTGCCCAGCCCGGGCGCGGGCTCGCCATTGCGACGCATAGACGGCGACAGCAGGCGAGAGGTGAGACACGTCGCCGGGATCGGCGAGCGAAAGCGGCGCCGGGCGCCGGCGCCGGCCCTCGCTTGCAAGCAGTGCGGCGCCGGAGGCCACGCCATAGGCATCGAGATTGAAGCGCACACGCCGGTTCGGCATCAGTGCGGCGACGAGGCGGGCATAGAGCGGGTCGCGCAGGAAGCTTCCGTCGAGTACGACCAGCGGCCCCGGCCCCAGCGCCTCCACGCACTCCGCCGTTAGAAGCGCGCAATAGAGCAACGCCAGCGCCTTGCGTTCGATCGGCGTTTCCGGCGGTGGCCCGCTGATGCGACCGCGACCGGCACTTCCCGGAAAGAGGCCGTCATCGTCGCCGAACGACGGCAGCGCCATGCTGCGTCTGGCGATCAAGCCGAGAATGACGTCGTCAGGCACCGCGGCGTCCGGCGGTTCGCGGCCCGCCACATGGGAGAACTCGCGGCCGCCCATCGTGAGCACGCCGCCGAGCGGGCGCCCGAAGACGTCGCTGTTCAGCGTCATGCCGCGGTGTTCGTCGAGCCGGTCGAGCGCCGTGCGGCCGGAAAAGCCGACGATCCAGGTTCCGGTCGAAACGACGATGAAATCGTTGAGCCCGCCGGCGTGATAACGATAGTGGTTGAGGCTGCTGTCGTGGCCGCCCGTAAGCACGCGCAAGCCTTCCGGCAACCCGTGGCGCCGGACAAGCTCGGGACGAGCGGTGCCGAGGACCTGCCAGGCATCGGCAAAATCCGGCATCAGGCTCCGCCAGCCGCGTGTCCCCACAATGGGCGCGAAGCGGCGTTCGGCGACATTCCAGAGATGCGATTGCGCGCCGAGCAGGCTCGCCTCGGATGCAGCAACGCCCGACAGCCGCCACGCCCAATATTGCGGCAGGCCAAGATACCAGCGCGCGGCGGCGACGGCATCGGGCGCATGCTCCTGCATCCAGTAGAGCTGGCGCGCCTGATGGGTGGCGCTGTGCATCGTCGCGCTGCCGCGGTCGAAAAACGAGCCGGAGAGCGGCGCGTAGCCGAGCTGGATTTTCTCCGGCACCGGCTGCTCGTAATCGATCATCGGTAGAGCCGCGCCAGCGGCCATATCCGGGTCATCGCCGACAAGTACGCCGCCGGACCCGTGACCGGCGGCGACGAAGGTTTGCAGCGGATGGCGGCGACCAAGATCTGCGAGACTGGCGAAGATCCATTCGCCGAGGCTTTCGAGGTCGTGATGCCGCCAGGGCGGGCCCGGCAGCACTGGGTTGGCAACGCTCAGCGTTTCCAGGACGAAACCGTCTGATGTGACCGCGTTCAGCTTCACATTGGTCTTGCCGACGTCAAGGACGGCGACCGTCCCCGTGTCCGCATCCGCTGAAACTGCCATACCGAGACCCTCCGTCCTGATAGAGGCGGCGCTTAATGCGCGCGCGCCTAGATCAATCCGTATTGCCGGGCCTTGTTCCTAAGGAACGGCAGGCCGTTGCCCATCACTTCCTCTTCGTCCCTGGCGACCGGCCGCCAGACCGCAAGGCCATAGGCCACTTCCGGCGGCATGTTGATGAAGCTTTCCATCGCCAGCCCACCCTTGAAACCGATCGCGGCCAGCGTCGCGAAGATCTCGTCCCAGGCGCAATTGCCATAGCCGGGCGTGCCGCGGTCGCTTTCTGACAGGTGGATGTATTTGATGAAGTCGCGTGCATCGAGGATGCCGGTGCCGATGCCCTTTTCCTCGATGTTCATGTGGTAGGTATCGAGATGCACGAAGACATTGTCGGCGCCCACCCGCTTGATCATGTCGACCGCTTGCCAACCGGTGTTGATCAGGTGGTTCTCGTAGCGGTTGACCGCCTCGACACCCAGTTCGATGCCGCGGGTTTTGGCGTGCTTGGCGGCGGCCTGCAGCACACGGGCAATGTTGTCGTATTCGGCTTCAGTCGGCGGCACGCCGGTGCGCTCGCCGATGCCGCCGTAGATGACGCCGGACAGCGCCTCGCCGCCGAGATCGGCCGTCTTGTCGATCGCCACCTTCAGATGCTCGATCGCGGCATCGGGTCGGACGGATGCCCAGGCGCGCTCCGGCAGGCCGAGCGAGCAGACCGCGCGCAGCTTGTTTTTCTCCAGCAGCGCCCTGGTATGGGCAGTATCAACCGCCGGCGGATTGAGCATCGGGATCTCGATGAAGTCGACGGCGTATTTTACCGCCGCCGCAACGGCGCGCTCCGCACCGGGGCGATCCCAATTCATGGTCCACATGCTCGTATGGACGCCAAAACCCTGCATGGTCATGTTTCCTTTCTGACAAATGAAATCTTGAATTTCGTCGCGACGAAGCGCAGCACCATGACGCCGGCGAGCAGCAAACCCCAGACGGCGGTCGCCAGATGCTGGTTGGCGCCGACGAGGTTGAGACCCGAAGAGAGAAGCTGCAGCACCACCAGCGCGACGAAGACGGGGATGACCCGACCGAAGCCACCGAACGGATTGACGCCACCCAAGAAGCAGGCGAGCACCGTGATCAGCAGGTAGCTTTCACCGTGGCCGATGCGCACGGAATTGAAGCGCGCCAGCATGATGATGCCGGCAATCGCGCACATGGCGCCGGAGAGCGCATAGACGAGCACGATCACCTTGCGGGTGTTGATGCCGGAATAGCGGGTCGCCTCGAGGTTGGAGCCGATCATGTACGTGTTGAAGCCGAGCTTCGTGCGGGTCAGCAGCACGTTCCAGGCGAGCACGCAGACGACAAAGACGATGAGCGGGATCGGCACGCCGAGAAACGAGCCGTGACCGAGCGGACCGAGGAAGGCCGGAAAGCCGGATACGTCGCCGCCGCGCGTCAGGAACTCGCCGAGGCCGCGCAGGAAGATCATCATCGACAACGACACGAGGATCGGATGCGCGCGGGTAAAGGCGATCACCAGTCCCATGATCACGCCGCTCGCCGCCCCAACGAGAATGGCGAGCACCGAACCGAGCAGGAAAGCGCCGGGGCCGGCCTCCACCCCGCCATTGGCCTGCAACACCCAGGCGAGCGTCAGCCCGGCGATGTTGGCCGTGAAGGTGATCGCGAGATTGAGCCCGCCCGTCAGGATCGGCAGCAACATCGCGAGCGTGAGAAGGCCGAGCTCCGGCAGCTGGAAGGCGACCGAACCGAAGGTGGCCGCGCTGAGGAACTGCGGCGAGGCGATGCCGAACACCAACACCACGGCGAGAAACGCCAGCCCCGGCCCGGCCATTTCCGGACCGATGAGGGTCTTCACGCGTTCGACGATCGCACTCATCGTCCGGCTCCTTTCTGGCTGACGAAGGGCAGAAGTCTTTCGATGCGGCTGTTGGAGAGCGTGATCGCCACGAGGATGATGGCGCCGATGATCATCTTGAAAGCGAAGGGCGAGACGCCCATCAGGTTGAGGCCGTTCTGGGTGATCGAGATCAGGAGCACGCCGAGCACGCAGCCGAGCACCGAGCCCTTGCCGCCGCCAAGCCGCGCGCCGCCAAGGACGACCGCCGCAAGCACGTCGAGTTCGCGACCGTAGAGCGCGTTCGGCACCACCTCCTGCGCATAGTGCGCCTGGATGAGCCCACCGATGCCGGCCATCAGACCGAGCCAGCCGAAGGCGATGAACTGCATGGCGCCGATGTTGATGCCGAAGCGGCGCGCGCCTTCCGGATTGTCGCCGAACGCATAGAGCTGGCGGCCGGTCGTGGTGCGGGTGATCAGCACCCAGGTGGCGATGACGCAGAGCACCATCACCAGCACGGGAAGCGTGATCTCGATCCAGGTTCCGTCCGGCATCTCGTGTTCGAACAGGATGACGCGGTCCGTCAGCCAATCCGGCAGGTCGTAGATCGACACGCCCTTGGTGAAGAACATCAGGAGGCCGAAGTAGATGTTGAAGGTCGAGATCGTCGCGACGATCGAGATGACGCGGAAGCGGTGGATCAGGAAGGCGTTGATGGCGCCGAGCAGGATGCCGAGCGAGCCGGCAATCAAAAGGCCTGAGATCCAACCTCCGCCGCCAATCCAACCAAGAGCAATGGCCGTACCGTATTGCACGACCGAGGCGGCAACAGCGAAGGAGATATCGATGCCACCGGCGATCAGCACGACGAGCAGCCCGACGGCGAAGATGATGTTGACCGAGCTGATGTTCAGCAGGTCAAAGGCGTTGCCGAGCGAGAAGAAGTTGGCGGTCGAGACCGACAGCACGGCGCTGATCGCGATGATGACGGCAAGCAGCGACACTTCCGTCGCGTGGGTGCGGACGAAGCTACGCATAGACCGCTCCTTCGATCTCGGCGAGCGAAGCGCTGCGCGGATCATAGCTGCCGACGATGCGGCCTTGTGCCATGTGCAGCACACGGTCGGCGTTGAAATAGACCTCCGGTACCTCATCGGAGATCAGAATGATCGCAAGGCCGGTCTCGGCAAGCCGCGCGACGATGTCGAAGATGCCAGCACGCGCACCAACGTCGACGCCGACAGTCGGGGCGTCGAGGATCAGGAGCTTCGGATCGGTCGCCAGCCACTTGGCGATCGCCACACGCTGCTGGTTGCCGCCGGAAAGCGTGGAGATCGCATCCTGCTGCAGCCCGATCTTGACGCCGAGATCGGCGATCCAGCGCGCGACAAGACTGCGCTTGCGATCCTCGGAGAGCAGTCCGCCTGAAAGGATCTTGTCGAGCGAACTAATCACGAGATTGTCGGCGATCGACTGCGGTTGGATGAGGCCAAGCGACAGCCGGTCCTCGGAGAGATAGGCGACGCCCGCCGCAATCGCATCGCGGTTGGACGAAAAGCGGACCGGCTTGCCTTCAAGCGCAATGGTACCGGATGCCGGCTTCAGCATGCCGAAAAGCGTCAGCGCCAGTTCGGTGCGCCCGGCGCCGAGCAGGCCGGTAATCCCAAGTGTTTCGCCGCGCCTGACCGAGAGCGAGATATCCTCGAATTGGCCCGGGCGGGACAGGCCCTTCACATCGAGCACGACGGGCTGACCGTCGCGGAATTTCGCGCGCACCTGCTGGTCGAAGGTCTTGCCGGTCATCAGTTCGGTGATGCGCGACTGGGTCATGCCGGCGGCGGGGTAGACGCCCACCAGCGCACCATCGCGCAAGACCGTGATGCGGCTCGAAATCTCCAACACCTCGGCGAGCCTATGGCTGACGAAGACGACGGCGACGCCGGAGGCGGAGAGCCCGCGAACGATATCGAGCAGATGGTCGGTTTCCGATTGCGTCAGCGACGCGGTCGGCTCGTCCATGAAGACGAGCCTCGCTTCACCCACAAGCGCCCGGGCGATCGCCACGATCTGGCGCTGGGCAATCGCATATTCCTTGAGCGGCAGGTCGACGTCGAGCGTCACGCCAAGACGGGCGAGCGCATCGGTCGCGATCTGGCGCATTCGGCCATAATCGACCAGTTTCGGCCAGCGGCCGAGCACCGTCTGGAAGGCGATGTTTTCGGCGACGCTCATTTCGGGAAACAGCGCCAGGTCCTGCCAGATCACCTGGATGCCGCGATCCTGCGCGGTCACCGGTGACATGTGGGAATAGGTTTCGCCATCGAACTCGATCGAGGCGCCATCGGCGGGGCGGTAAACGCCGGTGATGATCTTGATCAGCGTGCTCTTGCCGCAGCCGTTTTCGCCGGCAAGGCAATGAACCTCGCCCGGGCGGACGTCGAAGCTCACATTCTTGAGCGCACGAACGCCACCAAACGTCATGTTGATATCGCGCAAGGCCAGAAGCGGCTTCTCGCCTCCTCCCGCGGTCGCAAGCTGGTGCATGGACTGCCCCTAAATCACGTTAAGTCCGAGCAAGATGCGGGCAGAAACCGCAAACACCTTTCCTCATCCGGCTCCGGTACGGTTGAGGGACTTGCCAGGCCGGCCGAAGCCGGCCCAGCAGCCGGGAGAACCCTTGAGGATCAGAGACCCATGGCCGCGAGATCCGCGACCGTGTCCTTGTTGATCGGCACGAGCTGATCGACGATGATGTTGCGGTTTTCGAAGTCCGGCTTGACCTTGCCGAGACCTTCGATCTCGTCACCGTCCTTGACCTCCTCGCCCTTCATCAGCTTGTCGGCAAGCGTGACGAAGACTTCGCCGGCCTGCTTCGGATTCCACATGAAGCCGCCGGAGATCGCGTCGGATTTCACCAGCTTCTGGCCTTGGCCGGGAGAGAAGGGACCGAGCACGAAGATCTCGCCGACCTTGCGGCGCTCTTCGACGGCGCGGCCGGCGCCGATCGGGCCCTGGCTGCCGAAGGCAAGGAAGCCTTTCAGGTTCGGATGGGCAGAGATCAGGTCGAGTGCAGTCGACCGGCTCTTGTCGACGTCTTCGGCAACACCGTAGCGATCGCCGACCAGCGTCATGTCCGGATGGTTCTTCTTGATGTAGGCGATTGCCGCATCGGCCCAGGCATTGTGCAGCGGCACGGTCAGCGAGCCGACGAAGACGGCATATTCGCCCTTGCCGCCCATCTTCTCGGCCAGCAGCTTGCCATGCGCCTCACCGAAACCGGTCGAGGATGCGAGCTCGAAGTCCCAGTCGGCACCCTTCTGGCCCGGGGATTCGTGGGTGATGACGATGATGCCCTTTTCCTTGGCCTTGGTCAGCACCGGCTCAAGCACCTTGGCGTCGTTCGGCACCACGCCGATGACCTTCACGCCTTGGGCGATGAGATCCTCGATGGCGCGCACCTGCAGCGCCGGGTCGGCGCTGGTCGGGCCGACCATGAAGGCGTCGATACCGAGCTTCTGGCCGCGTTCCTTGATGCCGGCTTCCATGGCGTTGAACCACGGAATGCCGCCGATCTTGACGACGACGCCGACCTTGCCGGCATCCTGCGCAAAGGCGGCCGCGGAACTCGCAAGCGCCAGCGATGTCGCCAGGGCGGCGACGAGAATTTTCCTGATCATGTTCTCTCCTCCACTCGTTCCCATAGGGGAACGCGCCCGGTCGCCTCAGCGCCGGCCTCCAGTTTCAAATCATCACTGGCGAAGTGTTCCTCGCCTCCCTGAAACGCCGCCTCCTCAGACGACACCATCAAATGCGCACAATCGATATTTCTTGTTTGCACAATCGATGGTGCAAGAACTATTGTGCAGACTTAATCTTTCGTCAAGGGGAAATCGGCACTAAAACCACCAGGGGAGAAACCGATGGCCAGCAGCAGCAAGAAGAAAGCGACGATCTACGACCTGTCGGTGTTGTCAGGAAGCTCGCCTTCAACCGTAAGTGCGGTCCTGAACGGCACCTGGCAGAAGCGCCGGATCAAGGAGAGCACGGCGGAACTGATCCGCAACCTCGCCGAGACGCACCAATATACGGCCAACCGCCAGGCGCGCGGACTGCGCAGTTCGCGCTCCGGCCTGATCGGGCTGCTCCTGCCGATCCATGACAACCGCTACTTCTCGTCGATGGCGCAGACCTTCGAGGCGCATGTCCGAAGCAAGGGGCAATGCCCGATCGTCGTCAGTGCCAGCCGCGATCCGGAAGAAGAGCGCAAGACCGCCGAAACGCTGATCTCCTATTCGATCGACGAGCTGTTCATCTGCGGCGCGACCGACCCCGACGGCGTGCACGAGGTCTGCGAGGCGGCCGGCCTCAAACACATCAACATCGACCTGCCCGGCACCAAGGTGCCCTCCGTCATCAGCGACAACTACGAGGGCGGGCGAATGCTGACCGAGGCGATCATCCGCCACTTCCAGGCATCAGGTCCGCTTGCGCCGCACGATCTCTACCTTTTCGGCGGCCGCAACGACCATGCCAGCCGCGAGCGCATCCGCGGCTTCCGTGCCGTCAAAAGCGAACTGCTCGGCGCCGATCCGGACGAATGCATCCAGCCGACGGGCTATGCGCCGAACAATGCCCGCCTCGCCTTCGAGGCCTTCTACGAAAAGCACGGCAAGCTGCCGCGCGGTCTCTTCGTCAACTCGTCGATCAACTTCGAGGGCCTGCTGCGTTTCATGGCAGGGCATCCGCACGAAAACTTCGCCGACCTCGTGGTCGGCTGCTACGATTACGATCCCTTCGCGTCCTTCCTGCCCTTCCCCGTCATCATGATCCGCCAGGACGTCGAGGGCATGATCACCAAGGCCTTCGACGTCATCGAGGAAGCCCGGCCGCAGCCGCGCATTCACCTGATCCAGCCCGAACTGGTGCAGCCGCGCACGGCACTGACCGGCCCGCTCGACGCCTTGAAAGACATCGAATAGCCCCAGCGACCAACGTTTCCGCGGAAAATGCGGATTCATACAGAAAAATCCTCTGTACATTCTATTAGAAACAGCGTATTCATTGGACATGGATGACGTTGACAGAAAAATCGTCGAAATTCTCGCTGACGATGCGAGGCGATCGCTGACCGATATCGGTGCTGCGGTGGAGTTGTCGCCGTCGGCCGTCAACGAACGCATTCGCCGGCTCGTCGCCAACGGCGTGATCCGAAATTTCACCGTCGAGGTCGATCATCGCGCGCTCGGCCTCGACGTACTCGCCTTCGTCTGGGTCGGCCTTGCGCCGGACGCGGACGAGGAAGCGTTCCGCAGCTTCATGGCCGGTCACCCTGCCGTAGCGGAATGCCACCATGTCACCGGCGCCTGGTCCTATTGCGTCAAGGTCCGGATGCCATCGCTCGGCGACCTCGAGCCGTTCCTTGCCGAAATGAAGCAACGGCGGTTCCTGGCGCGAAGCGAAACGGTGATCGCGCTGTCGACCGTGCGGGAAAGCCTGGCAACGACCGCGCCGCGCGCCTGACCGGACGCGCAAACTGCTGCAACATTTTTTGTTTGCCGGGCATGCACCGTCCTCGAAGCGAACGGCGCAACCATGCCCCGGCCGGAGCCCTATGCCATGTCCACATTGTTGTTTGGAAAAAGCCTCCTCGTCGGCCTCGCGGTCGCAGCCCCTCTAGGCCCGATCGGGGCGCTCTGCATCAACCGCACGCTGGAGCGCGGCTTCTGGGCGGGCGTGGCCGGCGGCCTCGGAACAGCCGCCGCCGATGCCACCTATGCGGCACTGGCTGCGATCGGCTTCGCGGCCTTCGCAGCGGTCCTTGCCATCATCGCCACGCCGCTTAGCTTGGCCGGCGGACTGTTCATGATCTGGCTCGGCTGGAGCGGATTACGGCCAAGGGCGGTGACGGCAGCCGCCGATGTCGGCGGACGCGATCTCATTCGCACGACCATCGCCACCTTTATCCTGACGATGACGAGCCCGGCGACGATCCTCTCCTTTGCCGCGATCTTCGCCGGTCTCGGCCTTGCCGAAGCGGGCGACGCGCTCAGCGCTGCCGTCGTGGTCATGGGCGTCTTCCTGGGATCGCTCGGCTGGTGGTTTTTCCTAAGCGGCGGTGTTGCGATCGCCCGGACGCGACTGCCCGACAGCTTCGTCGTCTGGGTATCGCGCATTTCGGGGCTGGTTCTGATCGCTTTCGGCATCATCGCCATCGGAGCCGCCGCGAAGGGGCTGCTCTAGCCCCTGTCGACGCAGCCTCTACCGGCTGCGTCAATCACCTTCGACCCCTGCTCGTCAGGTCGTGGGCTTCACCGCCTCCACGTGCCACCACTTGGGTCGGGCAGTGCGATAGCTGTGGCTCTTCGGGATCAGATCGATGGCACTCGTCTTGTCGAAGACGCCGAGCAGAAGGGCAACCACCGGCGCATCGTCGATCGCACCGAGACTGCTGCCGCAGGCCGGGCAGAAGGCGCGGCTGGAATAGTCCGAGGAGCGATAGACCGATGGCGCGCCGCCCGGTCCGGTCCAGGTTACGGCTTCGCTCGGGAATTCGACCCACGCCAGGGTCAAGGCGCCCGAATGGCGCTGGCACATCTTGCACGAACACGTATGCGGCTTTCCGGCCGTCCCCTGCGCCTCAAACCGGATTGCTCCGCAGAGGCATCCGCCCGTGTGCGGCTTAAGCCTCTTGGCAACGGCCCGCGTCATACTTACCTCCAGTTGTGGTTTCGAATCGGCGCCAGTATAAAGAACCGCGACAAAATTGGAGGCATCCATGCGTGCAATTCGGGTGATATCTGCCCTTGTGGTTGTCGGCGGCATCGCAGGCGAGGCGATGGCTGAGGATGGTGTGCGCCCGTCTGCAGCCGGGCCAACGCCGAAGGGCCGGATCGTCTCCGGCGCCTTCGAGATGGACTTCACGAAGATCCCGTAATCGCGGCAGCTTACATGCCGGTACCGGCTCAGTAGAACCACGCGCCGATGTCGCGAAACGCGCGTTTGCTCTGATCGCGCCTGTTGCCATCCCGCGCCGCCGGGTCGTCGCCGATCGGCAGACTGAAGCCGAAAGGCTCGGCCGGCACGCCGCCGCGATCGCACCAATAGGCATCGAGGTCGGCCCTCATCATGCGGCGCCGCTTCAAGCGGCGGCGGTTGATGACGTGCTTGTCGTTCGAGACCGCAAAGACGTGGCCCGCGTGGCCTTCCGTCACCAGGCCATTGAGGACGAGCAGCGCCGCATCCTTCGGCCGGAGCCCGCCGAGATCGCGAGTTGCCGTGATCAGGGATCGCTTGGCCTCTTCGCCCTTCGGCCCCTGCATCCCGCCGATGGCGAGACTATAGGTGTCGCCTTCGCAACGCACGAAGATGAAGCCGACAGTGCAGAGCGCATAGCCATCGCTCTGCCGGCGCAGCCGGATCGCGAATGCCCCCTCATGGCGGGCGCCGCCATGGTCGGCCAGTTGCAGCTGGATGCGATAGTTCTCGCTGCGGCCGGAAACCGTGCCCATTTCCAGCGTGCTGCCGCGCCAAAGGGCCATCAGTGAACGGCGCGACAGGACCTCGCTTGCGACATCGAAGTGATTGAGCAGCAGGTCGAGCCTTGCTGTCGACGACGCGCCGTGCAGGAAGAATGTCGAGATCGACTTGCGCACGAGATCATCGTGCGGCAGACCCAGCCGGTAGCGTTCGGCGAATTCGCCGAGAAAGCCGATCCAGCGCGATGTCAGGAACGGATGGCGCGCAAACCGCATGGAAAATACGACGGCGCGCTTCAAGCTCACCCTCAGGCCGAGCTTGAGCACATGGCTGGTGATCGACGTCTCTCCCGAGCCTTCACCGACGACAGGCGCAGAAACCGGCCGGCCCGAAGGCGTCAGCTGTTCGCCGACGAATGCCTTGCCATCGACCGGCAACCGCAAATCCGCGCTGTATTCCTGACTGAATTCCAGGGACATGGTGCTATCCTTGAGAGCAAACGCTGTTGGCCGAAGGACTCGGCCGAGCTCAGGTTTGCCCGGGCACTGTCAAGGATTTGCGGAGAACCGGTGGGCAATTGCACGCCGATTCTAAGCGGGCGCGAGGGTGGCGAAGCCGCCGATGTTCCGATCGCGAAAAGCGGAAAATTGATTGGCGCAACGGCTGTTGCGCCAATCGCTCAGAGGGCGATTTCCCGCGGCAGGACGAGCGTGATCACGGCGCCGCCGCCGGCACGCGCGGAAAATTCCAGCCGTCCGCCATGCGCCTTGGCGATCGCCTGGACGACGGAAAGCCCAAGGCCCGTGCCGCCCGTCGCACGCGACCGCGAGGCGTCGCCGCGCCAGAACAGGTCGATCGAATGGATCGAAACGTCGTCCGGAAGACCGGGACCACGGTCCAGCATCCGGATAAAAGCCTCGTCGGCACCCCGCCGCCCGGTCTCGCAGCGCAGGACACGGCCGTCTGCGGCGTAGCGTGTAGCGTTTTCGATCAGCGCCAGCAGCGCCTGGCGCAGACGCTGCGAATCGCCGGAGACCCGCACCGGCTCAAGCGCGACCTCCACCGACATGCCAACAGAGCCAAGCAGGGTGTTTGACGCACCAAGCACCTGCGTCGCCTCCTCGGCGAGGTCCACCGTCTGACGCTGGGTGACCAGCTTCTGGCCGGCGGCGAGCGAAAGCGTACGCAGATCTTCAACCAGGGCGGAAAGCCCCTCCACCTGCAGCAGCAACTGCCGCACCCTTTCCGGCTCGAGAGGGAAAACACCGTCGGCCATTCCCTGAAGGTTGCCCTGCAGGATCGTCAGCGGCGTACGCAGTTCGTGCGCCACCGCCATCGTATTGAAGCGCAGCCGGTTCTCCATGTTTTCCAGTTCGGCTGCCAACTCATCGAAGGTCTTCACGAGCGTCGCCACCTCCTTGGCACCCTTGCGAAACGATCCGACGCGCACCGCGAAGTCACCCGTCCTGAGGTCCTGCGTCGCCTGCGCCAGCACTTCTAGTGGCCGGCTGATCTTGCGCGCCAGCCAGTAGCCCACGAGCCCGCAGAAAGTGACTGCCGTCGCTCCGAAACCGAGGATGATCTTGTCCACCTCCCAGTTCGCCCAGTCTTCGAGTTCCGGCATCGTCGAAAGTAGCTTTTGCAGCGACTCCTGGCGCGGCAGCTTGCCGGCATTGATGTCCTTGTAAGCCTGGGCCGCCTCCGCAGGCATCCGCTCCAGCAGTCTCGCCTCCAGCCGCGGCTCCATAAATTCGACGCCGGCATAGATGATGAACACGCTGATGATGAGCAGCGCGATCGTCACGAGCGCGGTGAGAATGCCGAGCGGCAGGCGCGAGAGACCGATCTTCATCTGGGCTCCACGAAACGGTAGCCGACGCCGCGCACGGCACTGAAGAAGCCGCAGGCACCGAGATCTTCCAGCTTGCGCCTGAGATTGGCGATATGGGTATCGACCGTGCGGGCGAGCGCATCGCTGTCCGGCAGGCAGGCGTCGAGGATATCGGCGCGATCGAAGGCATGCGTCGGGCGGCGGATCATGTGGGCAAGGATGCGGAATTCGCTGAGCGTCAGCGGCACCGACTGGCGATTGCCGGCCTTTTCGACGAAGGCGACATGGGCATCGAGATCGACCTCGACACTCTCGAAGCGAAGCACGGTGGCGCCGGCGCCGTTGCGGGTACGGCGCAGCACCGCGTTGACGCGCGCCACCACCTCCTGCGGGTTGAACGGCTTGATGACGTAGTCATCGGCGCCGAGCCTCAGCCCGGTCAGCCGGTCGAGATCTTCTGCCAGTGCCGTGACCATGATGACCGGCGTATTCCCCTCGCGGCGAAGGCGGGCGAGAACCTCGAACCCATCGAGCTTCGGCATGCGAACGTCCAGCAGCACCAGGTCCGGCGACAGCACCGCATGGTGGGTCAGCGCCGTCTCGCCGTCGGCGGCACGCACCGTCCGGAAACCGTCGCGCACGAGATAGGCATCTAGGATCTGCGCAATCTCCGGCTCGTCCTCCGCCAGAAGGATGAGACCCTTATCGACCATGAACTAACTCCCTGGGTCTGATGTTGTGATCAGCAGCTTATGTGACGAATAGGCCCGCGTTGCAATTCGTCCGCGCGGCCCAATGGTCGCTTGATCGGCCCTCCAGATAGAGCTCCGTACAAATCTTCGCCGTTTCTTGACAATTGGCGACGGACGCGCCGCACAACCGACAAACCGGCCTCTCCCCGCGGCCGAAATGCGAGGCAGAGTGCCGGAGACCTCCTTCCCGCATGTCGGTCGCGCTCGACCAGAAGCTGTATCAGCCAACCGTTCGGTCTTGCGCATCAAGCGCTCCCAGTTCCTCGACGCAGCCTTGACAGAGCGGCGCAAGTGTCCGGCCCACCCACACAGACAACTTGCGAGCGACCGCATGCCCAGCCTTTATTCATCCACGGCGACCTCTTCAGACAGCGGCCGATGGCCGCGTGCCAATCCTCGTCTCTGGCCGGGGCAGGCGCGCGCGCGCCTGGAACACCGGCCAATCGCGGCCGCCGGCGCACTGACCATTTGCGCGGCCTTCGTCTTCATGGCCTTTCCCGGGATCGATCTTGCCGTCTCGCGCTGGGCCGCCTTCGCCACCGGCGACTTTCCGCTCTCGCGGGAACCGGAGCTACGGGCCCTTCGCGACTTCAACCGTATCTTGCCGGTTTTCATTCTGCCTTGCGTTCTGGCGCTTCTGGTTGCGCAGGCCATCGCACCCCGCCCATGGCTGCCCCGCCCGCACAAGGCACTGTTCTTCCTGACCTTCTTTGCGCTCGGGCCTGGGCTCCTTATTCAGGCGCTGAAGCGGCTGATCGGACGGGCGCGCCCCCATGAGATCACCGATTTCGGCGGCAGCCTGCCGTTTACGCCGGCCTGGCAAGTGTCCGGCGCCTGCTCGCGCAGTTGCTCTTTTGCGTCGGGCGAATCCGCCACCGCGATCGCGCTCGTGGCGCTCGCACTGCTGTTACCGGTTCAATGGCGACGGGCGACAATCATCGCCCTCGTCCCCCTTGTCCTCGCCTTCTCGCTGAACCGGATCGTGTTCGGCGCGCATTATCTGTCCGATGTCGTTCTGGCGTGGTGCCTGATGCTGTGGCTGATGGCGTGGCTGTGGGCCGTATTTGCCGACAACGGCGAACGGATCGATGCCGCCGTGATGCGCCTTTCGCGCCGAAGCGCGCCATAGAGCGCCCGAGAAACCGGTATCGCTTCAGCGCGGAAAGACGAGTTCCACCGTCGTTCCGCGCCCAGGCTGCGAGAGAATGCGGGCATCGCCGCCGCTTTGCCGAACGAAGCCGTAGACAACGGCGAGGCCAAGGCCGGCACCGCCCTCCTGGTCACGGGTGGTGAAGTAGGGCTCGAACGCCTTGTCCACCGCCTCCGGCGACATGCCGATCCCCGCATCGGTCACCGAGACGACGACATCACTCTCGACACCGCCTGCGCGGACGAGGATCGTGCCGCCGAGCGGCATCGCCGCGGCGGCATTGAGGCAAAGGTTGAGGATCGCCTGCTCGAAGAGCGCTGCATCGAGATGCACGTTGGGCAAGCCGTCCGCAATCTCGAAGGCGAGCCGGCATTTTTCGCCGACGGCGATTTCAAGCACGTCGGCCATGCCGCGCAGCACCGCGCCGATTTCGAGCGCGCCCGGCTGGAGTGGATGCTGGCTGCCGACAGACAACATGCTCGAGGCCAGCGAACGCCCTCGGTCGGCCGCCTTGCGAATGCGGGCGATATGGCGTTTCTGCCGGTCGCTGAAGCCTGTCTCGCGCTCCAGCAGCCCCAGGCTGCCAGTGATGATGCCGATCATGTTGCCGACCTCATGGCTCACCTGGTGGGTCATCCTCATGATCCCGTCCAGCCGCTGCGCCTTCGCCGCCTCGGCCTCCTGCCGGTCGATCTCCGTCACGTCCCGCGCCAGCAGCACGATGCCCCGGTCCGGCTGCCGCGACAGGGAGACCTCGGTCACCCGGCCCATGTCGGAGCGATGGCGCAGCACCAACCTGTCGTCGAGCGATCCCGCGTCGCGATCGGCGGGCAAGAGGGTTGGATCGATCTCCGGCATTGGGCTCACGAACCGGCGCAGCGGAAGCTTCCGCGCCGAGCCTGGCCAGCCGACGAGCTCCATGACGCGACGATTCATCGTGATCGGTTTGCCGCCGGGATCGAAAAGCGCGATCCCTTCGTTCATGTTGCGGAAGGTCGAGCGAATGGTGCGCGCCGCCGCCTCGGCCGTGCGACGAAGCCGCGACACACGCTCGACGCTTTCGCGGAAGGCGCTGAAGGCTTCAAGCAGCCGCAGGAACTCGGTCTCAGTCCCCTTGTAGCTCGGTGTATCGACGTCACGGCGCCCCTGGGCAAGCGCGTTCATGCCCTTGGAGAGCGACACGATCCCGCGCGACACCCGCATGACGGAGCGGATCGAGAAGATCGCCATGACGAGCACCAGCAGGGCGGAGACCGCGACGATGACGAGCAGTCGGCTCAGCGCATCAGAGGTCGAGGCGAGATCCTCGTTGAGCCCCCGGGCAACGGCCTCGCTTTGTGTTTCCGTGGCGTGCGAAAGATCGCGCGAGACCGTGTGCAGCCGCGCCACCGCGGCGCGGATGGCGAACATTTCCAGAAGATAGTGGGTCTGCGCCTCGAACACCCGTTCATAGGGCGTCAGCTCGGCTGCCGAAATCCGGCTATCCGGCCCGGCGGGCGCCAGCCGGGGCGTCGTTACGGCAACGTAGCGGCGGCGCAGTTCGCCAAGCTGGAACAGGCTGTCGGAATTGGATGCCGATTGCACGATCGCGTTGAGGCTCTGGCGAACCTCTGCGTCGGCTATGCCGTTGCCGGTGGCGATCTCTCCGAGCGCTGCTGCCGCATCGGCCTTGTACTGCTGGGCCGAATCCGCGTCGGCGGCGAGTGTCACCGTCTGTGTGCGGATCGCATCCAGCAACTCGACGATGTGGGCGCTGGCAAAGCCCTCGACCGCTGTCTTGCCGGTCTCCGGCGCCATGGTCTGAAGCAGGACGTCGACCTGCGCGACGACCGAGCGGCTTTCGCTCGACACCCGATAGGGCGAGGTTGCGTTCATCAGGAACGGCGCGCTGGACACGAGATCGGAAACCTGGCGCGAAACCAGCGAGGCCTTGGCAAGGCTCGAAAAGGCCTGCAGCCCGTAGGCCGCCATCTCGTCACGCGCCCGTTGCAGGCCGAACACAGCGACCGTTGCCAGGCTGAAAACGAGCACGCAGATAAAGACGATCGCAAACGGCAGGCGGAAGGCGATCGACGAAAGGAACGGGCGGCTGATCACGGCCGGGCCTCGTCGTCGTCGTCGGTATCCAGCACATAACCCTTGCCGCGCCGCGTCTTGATGTGGCGCGGAAGGTCCGGATTGCGCTCGATCTTGCGCCGGAGCCGAAGCACGAGCACATCGACGTTGCGGTCGATGTAGCGATCGCTTTCGGCGCCCAGCCGATCGAGGATATGGGCGCGGGTGACTGGCGTGTTCGGCGTTTCCGCGAGAATTTCCAGCAGAGCGAACTCGGCGCTGGTGAGCGAGCGGGTCGCATCGGAAAGGCAGACCGCGCGCCGGCTCTTGAGGTCGATCGACCAATCGCCGAGTTTCAGCGCCGCGGGCTCGTGCTCGCGCTCGGTCTCCCGCTCCGGCTTCAGCGAAGGGTAAGTCCGTCGAAGCACGGCCTTGATCCGGGCCGTCAGTTCGATCGGCTCGAACGGCTTGACGACATAATCGTCGGCGGCCGTCTCCAGTCCCAGCACCCGATCCGCGGCGCTGCCTGCCGCCGTTACCATGACGATGCCGATATTGGTGCGCGCCCGCAGCCGCTGGGCAAAGGTCCGGCCCGAGGCTCCAGGCAGGTTGTGGTCGACGAGCACCAGGTGCACCGTTTCCTGCTCGAGGACGACAGCGGCGGCCTCCGCCGATGGCGCCGTCAGCGGCATCCAGCCTTCGGCCTCCACCAGATCGGAAACAAGCTCCGCCATGTCCGGATCGTCTTCGACGATCAGAATCCGTATTCTCTCACTCAGCATGCACGTCCTCCCGCCGCCATCATAGGCGGGGCTGCCCCAATGATCAAAGCGGCTCGCGTTATCCGCATTGTCACATTTGTAATCTTTGTAATCTTGAAACGGCAAAGCCGCATCCGTGTTGTAAGAACGGTAACCATTCTGCGGGTTGCGACCCGCAGGGAATACCGACATCCTGATTGCGGAGATTGGGGCGGCAACGCTCCAAATGGGAGGACATCGTGAAAGGCATTACCGCTATCGGCGCGGGCGTGGCCCTATGGCTGTGCGCCGCCACGTCAGGCATGACGGCACCGGCGCTCACCGTGCTTTGCGGTGTCGACGAAGCGTGGTGCGCGACGATGAAGGCCTCTTTCGAGGCGAAGTCGGGCATCGAGGTCGCTATGACCCGAAAGAGCAACGGCGACATCCTCACCCAGATCCGGGCCGAAAAGGACACCCCTACCGTCGATGTGTGGTGGGGCGGGACAGGCGACACCCATCTGCAGGCGGGATCGGAGAACTTGCTCGAACCCTATCGGCCGGCGCATGAGCGCGACATGCTGCCCTGGGCGCAGAATTTCTTCGCCATCTCCGGCGGACGTTCGGCGGGCATTTATGCCGGAGCGCTTGGCTTTGCCTACAATGCCGACCTGCTGCATACGCTGAAATTGCCGGCCCCGACCTGCTGGAAGGATCTCGCCGACAACGCCTATCGCGGCCGTATCCGCAGCGGCAATCCGAACTCGTCGGGCACCGCCTTCACCACGCTTGCAACGCTGGTGCAGCTCTTCGGCGAGGATGAGGCCTTCCGGTTCATGGGCGCACTCAACCGCAACATAGACCAGTACACCACGGCCGGCTCGGCACCGGTCAAGGCGGCAGCACGCGGGGAAACCCTGATCGGCATCTCCTTCATGCATGACGCGGTCACGCAGAAGCAGGCGGGCTTCCCACTCGTCATCGTCGCGCCGTGCGAAGGGACCGGCTACGAAATCGGCGCCGTCAGCATCGTCAAGGGCGCGCGCCATCTCGAAAACGCGAAAAGCTTCGTCGATTTCGCGCTCACCCCGGAAGGCCAGGGTACCGGTGCAGCTGCCGGCCAGAACCAGGTCCCATCCAACGCCCGCGCGGAGTTGCCGCCTGGCGCACCGGACATATCGCTGATCAAGATGGTCGATTTCGACTTCGCCACCTTCGGCTCGCCGGAGGAACGAAGTCGATTGCTCAAACGGTTCGACGCGGAGATCGCCGCGACGAACTGAGCGCTTCGCAGAAGCGTAGCAAAATCCACAGCACCGAAATCGTGAACGTGCCGCCCGGCGGGCAGGCCGATGGCCGCGCCATGCCCGTTCGCGCCCAAGTTTCAAACAGGCAACAGGAGGATGCCCCAATGAAAACAACGACGCTTTCCCTCATGCTCTTTGCAGGCACGGCGCTTGCCGCCCTGCCCGCCCAGGCTGCCGGCAGCCTCAACCTCATCTGCTCCGCAGACGTGGTCATCTGCGAACAGATGACCGGCGATTTCCAGAAGGAAACCGGCATCAAGGTCAACATGGTTCGCCTGTCTTCGGGCGAAACCTACGCCAAGATCCGCGCCGAGGCGCGCAACCCGAAGACCGACATCTGGTGGGCAGGCACCGGCGACCCGCACCTGCAGGCAGCCTCTGACGGCCTGACGCTCGAATACAAGTCGCCGATGCTGGACCAGCTCCAGGACTGGGCGAAGAAGCAGGCTGAAGGCTCCGGCTATCGCACCGTCGGCGTTTATGCCGGCGCGCTCGGCTGGGGCTACAACACCGAGATCTTCCAGAAGAAGGGCCTGAAGGAGCCGAAGTGCTGGGCCGACCTGCTCGACGCCTCGCTGAAGGGCGAGATCCAGATGGCCAACCCGAACTCTTCCGGTACGGCCTATACCGCGCTTGCCTCACTGGTGCAGATCATGGGCGAGGACCAGGCATTCGACTATTTGAAGAAGCTCAACGGCAACATCGCGCAGTACACCAAGTCCGGCTCGGCACCGGTGAAGGCGGCCGCACGGGGCGAAGCCGGCCTCGGCATCGTTTTCATGCACGATGCGGTGGCACAGACTGCCGAAGGCTTCCCGATCAAGTCGATCGCGCCTTGCGAGGGCACCGGCTACGAGATCGGCTCGATGTCGATCATCCGCGGCGCCAAGAACCTGGACAATGCCAAGGCCTGGTACGACTGGGCGTTGAAGCCCGAGGTCCAGTCGCGCATGAAGGACGCCAAGTCCTTCCAGCTGCCGTCCAACAAATCGGCCGAAGTGCCGAAGGAAGCACCGAAGTTCGAGGACATCAAGCTGATCGACTACGATTTCGCCACCTTCGGCGATGCCGAGAAGCGCAAAGCCCTGCTCGAGCGCTGGGACCGCGAGGTCGGCGCGAGCGCCAACTGATCGCGGCCTGAACGGTTCGGCCGGGTGATTGATCCGGCCGGCACCGCCCAACGGTCCCAACCGTCGTTCATCGCTTCCGGCAGGCGCCGCGGCGATGCAATGTCACATCATCTTTCATTCCAAATTGCGCGAGGACCGTCATGGAACATCGCAACCGCAGGCTCGACCTCACGCTCGGACTCGGACTGGCCGCATTCTTGGCTGTCCCCTGGTATCGCATCGAAGGCGGCTTCTTCGGGCTCGGCTGGCTTGCCGATTTCCCCGGGGATCCAGCCGTTGCCCCCGGCCTGATGCAGATTTTCGCCCATGGTAAGCCGTGGCTGATCGTGGCGCTGGCGCTGCTCGGCATCTGCGTCGCAGCGCGTTTCGTCCGCGATCCCGCGCGTCGAGGGCTTCTGCTTGCCGTCGCCGGCGCAGCGGGGGTTCTGTATCTCGCTCTCCAGGGGCTGGCGATCGGCTTTTCCGGCTGGACCTGGACGATCAGCGAGACCCTGTTCGGCACGCTTTCCGACGGTCAGCCGTCAATGGGCGGCGGCGCCGTGCTTATGGCACTCACCTTCGTTCTTCTGTTCGCCTTCGGGCTGGCCGAGCGCGGCGTGCTCAAGGGCGACGCCTTCATCGTCGCGGCGATTTCCCTGCTCGTGACCCTCGTCACCGTCTTCGTCTTCTATCCGGTCGGCAGCATGTTCGCGGCGTCGGTTCAGGATTTCGACGGCTCGTTCAAACCGGATGGTTTCATCCGCAATATCCAGGACGCCTCGATCTGGAGCCTGAGCTGTGTCGTCGGCGAAGGCCGCTGCGGCGTCGCCTGGCGCACCCTATGGCTGGCGCTGATGACGGCGTCCGGCTCGACGCTGCTTGGCCTTGCCTTCGCGCTTGTCGCCACCCGCACCCGCTTCCCCTTCAAGAAGGGCATGCGGCTCTTGACGGTGTTGCCGATCATCACGCCGCCCTTCGTCATCGGCCTGGCGTTGACGCTGCTCTTCGGCCGCGCCGGGGTCGTTACCGAATTTCTCTCGGATGCCTTCGGCGTCGAACCGGGGCGCTGGCTCTATGGCCTCACCGGCATCTGGATCGCGCAGGTCCTCTCCTTCACCCCGATTTCGTTCCTCGTGCTGATCGGCGTCGTCGAAGGGGTCAGCCCTTCGATGGAAGAGGCGTCGCAGACGTTGCGCGCCGATCGTTGGCGCACCTTCTGGACCGTCTCTCTGCCGCTGATGAAGCCGGGCCTGGCGAACGCCTTCCTCATCGGCTTCATCGAAAGTATGGCCGACTTCGGCAATCCGCTGGTGCTCGGCGGCAGCCACGGCGTGCTCTCGACCGAAATCTTCTTCGCCGTCGTCGGCGCGCAGAACGATCCGTCCCGTGCGGCCGTGCTCGCCATCATCCTTCTCTGCTTCACGCTCACGGCCTTCGTGGCGCAACGCTACTGGCTTGCCGGCAAGAACTATTCGACCGTGACCGGCAAGGGCGATTCCGGTGCCCACAGTGCACTGCCACGCTCGATCTCGATCGGCGTTCACGCCATCGTCATTCCCTGGATGATCTTCACCGTCGTCGTTTACAGCATGATCCTCTTCGGCGGCTTCGTTAAGACCTGGGGTCTCGACAACTCGCTGACGCTCGACCACTACGCCAAGGCCTTCTCGATCTCGTTTGCCGACGGCGCAATCGCCTGGACGGGTGTTGCCTGGAACTCCTTCTGGACGACCATGGAGATCTCGCTGATCGCAGCACCACTGACGGCTATGGTCGGGTTGCTGACGGCCTATCTGATCGTGCGCCAGCGTTTCGCCGGCCGTGATGTCTTCGAGTTCGCGCTGATGCTGAGCTTTGCCATTCCCGGCACCGTCATCGGCATCAGCTACATCATCGCCTTCAACCTGCCGCCGCTCGAAATGACCGGCACGGCGCTGATCCTCGTCGCCTGCTTCGTCTTCCGCAACATGCCGGTCGGCGTGCGCGGCGGCATTGCGGCGATGAGCCAGCTCGACAAGAGCCTCGACGAGGCGTCGCTGACGCTTCGGGCAACGAGCTTCCGCACGTTGCGCAAGGTCATCCTGCCCTTGCTGCGTCCGGCGATCGTCGCGGCACTCGTCTACTCCTTCGTCCGGGCGATCACCTCGATCAGCGCCGTCGTCTTCCTCGTCAGCGCCGAGTACAACATGGCCACCGCCTACATCGTCGGCCTTGTCGAAAACGGCGAGTTCGGCGTGGCGATCGCCTACTCCTCGGCCCTCATCCTGGTGATGATCACCGTCATCACCGGCCTGCAACTCCTCGTCGGCGAACGCAAGCTGAGGCGCGAGAACCGCGTCCTCGGCGCCGCCCCGGTCCGTTCGTCCAACACCATCTCCCAGGAGAAAACCGCATGAGCACCTCCATGAGCACCCCGCGCACCGGCTCGGTCGTCTTCCAGAACGTGCGCAAGCAGTTCGGCAGCTTCACCGCCATCCACGACCTGTCGCTCACCATCGAGCCGGGCACGCTGGTGACCCTGCTCGGCCCCTCCGGCTGCGGCAAGACGACGACGCTGCGCATGCTGGCCGGCCTCGAACACCCTTCCGCCGGCCGCATCCTGATCGGCGGCAAGGACGTGACCATGCTGCCGGCCAACGAGCGCGACGTGTCGATGGTCTTCCAGTCCTATGCGCTCTTCCCGCACATGTCGGCGCTCGACAATGTCGCCTACGGCCTCGAATCCTCGGGAATCAAGAAGAAGGAAGCGCGTGATCGCGCCGAAGAAGGCCTGCAGCTCGTCGGCCTCGGCGGTCTCGGCCAGCGGCTTCCGGCCGAACTTTCGGGCGGCCAGCAGCAACGCGTCGCCGTTGCCCGCGCGCTCGTGCTCGAACCGCAGGTGTTGCTGCTCGACGAACCGCTGTCCAACCTCGACGCGCGACTGCGCCGCAAGGTGCGCACAGAAATCCGCGAGTTGCAGCAGCGCCTCGGGTTCACCGCCGTCTACGTCACCCACGACCAGGACGAGGCGCTTGCCGTTTCCGACCGCATCATCGTCATGAAAGATGGCGCGATCGCGCAGCAAGGTGCGCCGCGCGACCTCTATGAAGCGCCGGCCTCCACCTTCATCGCCGACTTCATGGGCGAGGCCAATGTGCTGCCCTGCGAGGTGACCGCGACCGACGCCGGCCTGGCGACGATCCGCATCGGCGGATTTGAGCACCGCCTGCCCTCCAAGGGCGCCCGGACGGGTCCGTCAAAACTCGCCGTAAGGCCCAACGCGGTGACGCTGACGCCGGCCAAGGGTGCCGCCCTTTCAGGCACGATCAGCAGCGCCGCCTATCTCGGCGGCCACGTCGAATACGAGGTCGAAACGCCGGCGGGTCTCCTCTTTGTTGTCGATCAGGCGGTGGAGGAAATGCTATCTCCGGCAACGGAGGTCGCGATCGGTTTCCGCAGCCGCGGCCTCGCTTTGATTGACGCATGACTTTTCACAACTGGATACGAGAAGGACACTTGCATGACTGCTGAAATTGCCGGCCTCGATGCCCGGTTCGCGCTTGCCAAATCCATGGCCGAGGAGGCCGGCCAGCTCGCCTACGATTACTTCCTGAAGCGGGAAACACTCGTCATCGAAACCAAGCGTGACGCCCACGACGTCGTCTCGATCGCCGACCGCAACGTCGAGACGTTGATCCGCGACAAGATCGCCGCCGTGTTTCCGGACGATGGCGTGCTCGGAGAGGAGCATGGACTTCTCGACGGCACATCCGGCTTCACCTGGGTGCTCGATCCGATCGACGGCACCACGCCCTTCGTCAACGGCATGCCAAACTGGTGCGTCTCGATTGCGGTGGTCTATGCGGAGAAACCCGTTATCGGCGTGATCCATTCGCCCTGCCACCAGGAAATCTATGCCGCTGCAACCGGCCGGGGCGCGACGCTGAACGGCAAGCCGCTTCGTCTCGACGGCACGCGCACAATCCGCAACGCCGTCACCGGGCTTGGCGCCAACGATCAGGTGAAACCTGGCGAGATGGGTGCCATCGTCGAGCGCCTGCTCTCGAATGGCGGCAACTTCATGCGCAACGGTTCCGGCGCACTGATGATCGCCTATGTGGCGGCAGGTCGCCTCGTCGGTTATTACGAACCCTACATGCATGCCTGGGACTGCCTTGGCGGCTATTGCCTGGTGACCGAAGCCGGCGGCTGGACGCTGCCTTTCCCCGCGCGGGGCGAGGCGCTGACGCATTGGGCGCCGGTGTTGGCCGCAGCCCCCAGCGCCGTCGATGACCTGCTGAAGGTCGCCCAGCTTGACCGGGCAGCAGCTTGATCACTCTTGCGTCGAGCCGGTGGGTTTGTCGGGCTTGAACCCCAGCAGACCACCGAGTTCCATCGGGAATGGGAAGATCACGGTCGAGTTCTTCTCGCCGGCAATGACGTTCAAGGTGCTCAGATAGCGCAACTGCATGGCCTGAGGCTGCCGGGCGAGGATCTCGGCGGCCTCGAGCAGCTTGGCCGCGGCCTGCTGCTCACCCTCGGCATTGATCACCTTGGCGCGCCGCTCGCGTTCGGCCTCCGCCTGACGGGCAATCGCCCGAACCATGCTCTCGTTGATGTCGACATGCTTGATCTCGACGGTCGCCACCTTGATGCCCCAGGCATCCGTCTGGCTGTCGAGGATCTTCTGGATATCGTCGTTCAGCCGATCACGCTCGGCCAGCATCTCGTCGAGATCATGTTTGCCAAGCACGGACCGCAGGGTCGTCTGCGCCAGCTGGCTCGTCGCCATCATGAAGTCCTCGACCTGGATCGTCGATTTCTCGGCGTCGATCACCCGGAAATAGATCACGGCGCTGACCCGGACGGACACGTTGTCATGAGAGATGACGTCCTGGCTCGGCACGTCCAGCACCCGGGTTCTGAGATCGACCCGCACCATCTGCTGCACATAGGGCACAAGCAGGATCAGCCCCGGCCCCTTGACGCCGGTGAACCGGCCGAGGGTAAAGATCACGCCCCGTTCATATTCACGCAGGATCCGGATCGAATAGGCGATGACGAGAATGACGAGCACCAGCAACGCAGCAAAAGGAGCAAGGCTCCCGAACATGTCCATGACCATTCCTCCATTCCGGGCGCCTTCACCGCGCCCTCACCCGATCCGCGGGCGCTATGTCTTTGGTCCGTCGCGGATCACTTCGAGCGTCAGTCCGTTCCGCCCGATGACCTTCACGTTCTCGCCCCTCGACAGCGTCTCCGTGCTGACGGCCTGCCAGCGCTCGCCATGGGCGATGACGTAACCGGCCGCGCCGGTCCAATTTTCGACCGTGCCGGCAAGGCCGATCATCTGTTCGCTGCCGGTCACCACCGCATGGCGCCGCGAACTGAAGGCGAGCCGAGCGACCAGAAGGCTAAAACCGAGGCTTGCAACCGCAAGCGCCGCCAGCACGGACCAGGAAACCCCAAAACCCGGCGTATCCGTATCGAAGAGAATGGCCGCGCCCAGAACCAGTGCAAAACTGCCGCCGGCGCCGAGCACGCCGAAGGATGGCGAATGCGCCTCGGCGACCATCAATCCGATCCCGAGCATGATCAGCCCTATGCCGGCATAACTGACGGGCAGCACCGAAAGCGCATAGAGCCCGAGCAACAGGCAGATGCCGCCGATCGTTCCCGGCGCCACCGACCCCGGCGACAGGAACTCGAAGATCAAGCCGTAGATGCCGATCATCATCAGGATGACCGCGATATTGGGATCAGTGACCACTGAAAGCAGCCGGGTGCGCCAGTCGGGCACGAAGTCCTCGGTCGTAAGACCTGCGGTATCGAGCACGATCTCTCGCTGCCCCACGCGCACCGTCCGCCCGTTCGCCTGCTTCAGGAGATCGGTAACGTCGGTCGCGGTGAAATCGACGGCCTTTTCCCGGACGGCCGCCTCGGCCGAGAGGCTTGCAGCCTCGCGCACCGCCTTTTCGGCCCAGTCGGCATTGCGCCCGCGCAACTCCGCCAGCCCGCGGATATAGGCCACGGCATCGTTGACCATTTTTGCCTCGGCAGGGCTCTGCGCCGCCGGCTGTTTGTCGCCGTCCTTACCCTCACCGAACATGTCGCCACCGATCGCAATCGGCGTCGCGGCGCCGAGGTTCGTTCCCGGCGCCATCGCCGCAATGTGGCTGGCATAAAGGATGTAAGTGCCGGCGCTCGCCGCCCGCGCGCCGCTCGGCGCAACGTAGGTTGCGACGGGTATGGGCGAGCCAAGGATCGCGCGGATAATCTCGCGCATCGAGGTGTCGAGGCCGCCGGGCGTATCCACCTGCAGGACCACCAGCGGCAGGCGGCGCTCTTCCGCCTTCGTCAGGCCACGCCTGACATATTCGGCGGTCGCCGGACCGATGGCGCCGTTGACATGCAGCACCAAGGCGACCCGATCGTTTTCGGCCCGCGACGAAGCTGGAAACGCGAAGGACAAGATCAACAAAAACAACAGCGTGAGGGTTCGCAACATCCGTCGTCAGAACCTCGCATGCTCGACACCTGCGAAGAGGGCCGCTCGCCGCATGATAGCACAACACAAGGTTAGCACGAAGCGAAGGCCTCTACTGCGCCCGCGGGCTCGCACGTCAGAGCACGGGGCGCCAGCGGCCTCTCGGCAGCGACGGGATGACAACGGCGGCGATCGGCGTTATCTGCTAGATGTTCATTTGAGCGGCAACGCTTCGCCGCCTATTCGAGGCTGCCTTCGTGGCGCCTTCCGGTTTCAGCAGAACAGGATTTTTGGGTTTGGAGACGACCCTCTACCAACCGATCAAGAGCTTCCTCGAAACCCGCGGCTACAGCGTCAAGGGCGAGATCGGCGGCTGCGATATCGTCGCGCTCAGCGACGACGAACCGCCACTGGTGGTCGTGTGCGAACTGAAGCTGAGCTTCAACCTCGAACTGATCCTCCAAGCGGTCGATCGCGCCACCGCGGGCGACGAGGTGTGGGTCGCCGCCCGTGTTTCGGCCAAGGGCAAGGGGCGGGAGAGTGACCGGCGTTTCCGCGATCTCTGCCGCCGGCTCGGCTTCGGGATGCTGGCGGTCGCCGACAACGGCATGGTCGATGTTATTCTCGCGGCTTCCGCGGTGATGCCGCGCAAGAACAACAGGAAAAGAGCGCGCCTGATCAGCGAGCATCGCCGCCGCAAGGGCGATCCGACCGCGGGTGGCGCCACGCGCACACCGATCATGACCGCGTATCGGCAGCAGGCGCTCGCCTGCGCTGCCGCCCTGCAAGTCGGCCAGCAGCGCCCGCGCGATCTGCGCCCGGTAGCACCCGATGCCGCCAAAATCCTGCTCAGCAACGTCTATGGCTGGTTCGAGCGGGTCGACCGCGGCATCTACGCGCTGTCGGAACAGGGCGCCGAAGCACTTCGCCGCTGGCCTCCGCTCGAGACCGCAACGGTCGTGATCGCCGAGGCATCCGAAGCATGACACAGCCTGGAGCCCTCCGGTGAACCCCGCGCTTCGCCTTCTCTATCTTTGCCTCGCATGGCTGATGGTCGGTTTCGGCGTCATCGGCGCCTTTCTTCCGATCCTGCCGACAACGCCGTTCCTGTTGCTGGCAGCCGGGCTCTTTGCCCGCGCCTCGCCCCGGCTGGAGCAATGGCTGCTCAACCACCGGGTCTTCGGGGCCCCGCTTCGGCTGTGGCGCGAAAAGGGGGCGATATCCCGGCGGGCCAAGACCGGTGCGGTCAGCCTGATGGCCGCCAGCTTCGGCCTCTTCCTTTTCTTCGGCAATCCGAGCCTCTCGCTCGCCGCTATCGTCGCAGCCGCAATGGCGCTTCCCGCGCTTTTCATCCTGACGCGTCCAGCGGAGTAGCCGGTCGGCACGGCCAACGAACCAGGCCGGTGCAAACGGGAAACGATACTTTTCCTCTCAAGAAATACTTGATTGCGCGCGAAAAGGTCGAAATATTCTCCGGGCGCACACGCTATAAGCGTATACATCCATACTTAGTGTTTTTGTAAATCAAAATATACTTCGAACAACTCAAGAACAAAGTTGTACAAATGTGCAATTTCCGCGGCCGCACACCGGCTCGCTCTCTTGCTCGACCGTTGTTCCGCATCCACGCAATGCACGATCGCGTGAATTTATGCATCGCGAACGGCCGTGGAAACGTTTCATCGGCTCACATAGGCACCTGCTGAACGCAGATAGACCCCCAAAACTGACGATTGGCGATTGACAAGCCGGTCCGGTTGGCTCCATCTATTGCATTACAAAGGCAGCAATTCCTTAATAAAGGAATATGTGGAGGAGCATATGCCTGACATGCTGGTGAGCTTGTATTCGCCGATCCTCGGTGAACTCAAGCGCAGAACAAAAACTGACAAGGTGACGATCCGTCCCGCATTGCCGCCGGAAATGGGCCTGGTCGTCGGCTGGGTTCGGGAGAATTTCAGCGAGAACTGGGCGAGCGAGGTGACTGTCGCCTTCACGCGCAGGCCCGTCGCCTGTCTTATCGCGGTTGACGACGGCAAGCTCGTCGGCTTCGCCTGCTACGACACGACCGCTCCCGGCTTCTTCGGCCCGACTGGCGTCGATCCCGTCGCCCGCGGCAAGGGCATCGGCGTCGCCCTGCTTTCCGACTGCCTCGACACCATGAAGACGCTTGGCCACGCCTATGCCTTCATCGGCGACGCCGGCCCGGTCGATTTCTACGCAAAGACCGTAGGCGCCGTGCCGATCCCCGCCCCCGACAAGGGGATCTACCAGGGCATGCTGCGCCGCCCCTCCAAATAATTCCAATCTCGGAGCCTCTGAATGTCCTCGACACCCCTCGCCCTTTTTGTCGGTCTTCCGAACCCTACGCTTTCGGACGACGAGTTCGCCCTGTTTCGCGAAACCAACCCGCTCGGTCTCTTCGTTGGCCGCCGTAACCTGCGTGATCCGCAGCAGGCAAAGGCTCTGATCGAACGCTTCCGCGAAGCCGTCGGCCGCGAAGACGCTCCCGTCTTCACCGACCAGGAAGGCGGACGCGTTCAGCATCTCGACGCCGGCCCCTGGCCGCTGTTCCGCTCCTTCGGCGAATTCGCCGAACTCGCCCGCCGTGACTTTGCCCTCGGCAAGAAGGCCCTGCGCCTGTCAAGCCAGGCCATGGGCACGATGATGACCGATCTTGGCCTGACGAGCGGCTGCTCGCCGGTGCTCGACCTCGTCTTCTCGACGACGAGCTCCGTCATTGGCGCCCGCGCCTTCGGCGCCGACCCGGACTTCATCGCCGCACTCGGCCGCGAAGTGGTCGACGGCCTGCTCGAGACCGGCAACATGCCGATCATGAAGCACATTCCCGGCCATGGCCGCGCGACGCTCGATTCGCACAAGGAGCGCCCGGTCGTCGACGCCTCGCGTGAATTGCTGACGTCCACCGATTTCAAGCCCTTCGTCGCCCTGCGCGACACGCCCTGGGCCATGGTCGCCCACGTCGTTTACTCGGCCTTCGACAAGGAACTGCCGGCGTCCATCTCGCCGATCATGCACGACGTCATCCGCAACAACATGGGCTATGACGGCGTCCTCATCTCCGACTGCATCTTCATGGAATCGCTGCGCGGCACCCTGCCGGAGCGTGTTCGCCAGGTGCTCGATGCCGGCTTCGACATCGCGCTCCACAGCCATGGTGATCTCGCCGAAAGCGAAGCGGCAGCCAAGGCTGCAAGCCCGCTGACCGCCGCCGCGCAAAAACGCATCGACGCCGCCAACGCCCGGCTCGGCACGCTCAAGGTCGACGTGCGCGCCGTGCATGCGGAAGTCGAGGACATGTTCAACAGCGCCCTCGTTGCCTGACCGAAACAAGAAATCCTAGCGATCTAAAAGGGGAACTACCGTGAAAAAATCGCTTCTCGGCGCCGCCACCGCGCTCGCCCTCATCGCCGGCCCGGCGGCGGCACAGACCGTGCTGACGGCCAATATCGAGCCGGCGACCACCTGGGTTCGCAACTTCAACCCGTTCAACCAGACCTCGGCGCGCCAGAGCACGCTCGACTTCATTTACGAGCCGCTGGTCGTCTTCAACCGCTTCGACGGCAACAAGCCGGTCTTCCGGCTGGCCGAAAGCTTCAAGCTCTCGGACGACCTGAAGTCGATCGAGTTCAAGCTTCGTCCGAACCTCAAGTGGTCCGACGGCAAGCCGCTGACGGCGACCGACGTCAAGTTCACCTACGACTACCTGAAGAAGTTCCCGGCGCTCGACTTCGTCAGCATCTGGACCTTCATCACCGGTGTCGAGGCCGTGGACGCTGAGACCGTGCGCTTCACGCTCGCCAATCCGAGCTCGCTTGCAGCCGAACAGCTGGCGCAGCTGCCGATCGTGCCCGAGCACGTCTGGAAGGACATTGCCGAGCCGGTCACCTTCGCCAACGAGGCGCCCGTCGGCAGCGGTCCGCTGACCGAAATCCCGCGCTTCACCGGCCAGACCTACGACCAGTGCCGCAACCCGCACTACTGGGACGCAGCAACGCTCAAGGTCGACTGCGTGCGCTTCCCGCAGCTTGCCGACAACAACCAGATCCTGACGGCGACCGCGTCGGGCACGCTCGACTGGGGCGTCTCCTTCATCCCGGATATCGAGAACGTCTATGTCGCCAAGGATCCGGAACACTTCCACTTCTGGTATTCGCCAAGCAGCATGGTCGCCTTCCTGTTCAACCAGGAAACGGCGAACGAGAACAACCGCAAGGCCTTCAACGACGTGAAGTTCCGCCGTGCCGCCTCGATGGCGCTCGACCGCGGCACCATGGTCGACGTCGCCGGCTACGGCTACCCGACGCTCAACGAAGACCCGGCAGGCATGGGCGAGCTCTACAAGAGCTGGGCCGATCCGTCAGTCGCCGCCGATTTCGGCAAGTACGGCAAGTACGATGCGGATGCCGCCAAGGCGCTGCTCGACGAGGCCGGCTACGCCGACAAGGACGGCGACGGCTTCCGCGACAACCCGGATGGCAGCAAGATCTCGTTCTCGATCATCGTACCGAGCTCCTGGACCGACTGGATCGACACGGTGACGATCGCCGTCGAGGGCCTGCAGGCCGTCGGCCTCGACGCCAAGATCGAGACGCCCGAGGAAGCGGTCTGGACCGGCAACCTCATCAACGGCACCTTCGATGCGGCGATCAACAGCCTGCCGGCATCGGCCTCGCCCTACTACCCCTACAAGCGCGCCTTCAGCGCGTCGGACAAGGGCAAGACCCGCTTTACCTCGCAACGCTGGTTCAATCCGGATGTCGAAGCGCTTCTGACCGAGTTCACCCAGACCGCCGACCCGGCCAAGCAGAAGGAAGCGATGAACAAGGCACAGCGCATCGTCGCCGAAAACATGCCGATGATCCCGGTGTTCAACAACCCGAACTGGTACCAGTACAACACCAAGCGCTTCAAGGGCTGGGCGACGGCGGAAAACCCCTTCGTCAACCCGTCGATCACCCGCAACAACCCGGCGCGTCTTCTGCACCTGCTGGCGCTTGAACCGGTGAAGTAATCCCTGATCGAAGGCGCGGCGCCCTTTCGGACGACGACCCGGGAGGGCGCCGCATCTCGATCGGCAACGGTGGCGGGCGCTTTTCGCCCGCCACGCAATCGTCCTTGGGGTCAGTCTCCACGGGCGGTTCGACAAGAAGACAGCCCTGCCGCCTGACGCGCGCTTGCGGCAGCCGCAGTCGATGGAGTTCCCTATGGCTTTTCTGCTACGCCGCCTCTGCTTCTATCTGGCGGCCTTCGTCGCGGCGGCGACGATCAACTTTTTCCTGCCGCGGCTGATGCCCGGTGACCCGGTGCAGATCATGTTTTCGAGCGCCGGCGCTGAACTGCCGCCCGAAAGCCTGCAGGCCCTGAAACTCACCTTCGGCTTCGTCGATGGCCCCCTTTGGCAGCAATACCTCACCTATCTCGGCAGCATCTTCAGCGGCGACCTCGGCCGTTCCATCAAGTATTTCCCGCTGCCGGTGACCACCGTGCTCGGCAACGCACTCGTCTGGACCGTCGGTCTGATGGGAACTGCCACCATCGTCAGTTTCGCGCTCGGCACCTTCCTCGGCATTCTCGCGGCCTGGCGCCGTGGCAGCCTGTTTGACGTCATCGTTTCCGTCGGCGCGATCTTCGCGACCTCGGTTCCCGCCGTCGTCACCTCGCTGATCGTCGTCTTCACCTTCGGCTTCACGCTTGGCTGGTTCCCGACCGGCTATGCCGCCGATCCGGCGCTCGATCCCGCCTTCACGTTCGAATATTTCGGCAGCATCCTCTACCACGGCATCCTGCCGATGCTGACGCTCTGCGCCGTTCTGACCGGCGGCTTCGCCGTAACCATGCGCAACAACATGATCAACCTGCTCGGCGAAGACTACATCGTCATGGCCCGCGCCAAGGGGCTCTCCGACACCCGCGTGATGATCTGGTATGCGGCGCGCAACGCCCTGTTGCCGACCGTCTCGAGCCTTGCCATCGCCATCGGCACTGTGCTCGGCGGCTCGCTGGTGACCGAGGTGGTGTTCAACTATCCGGGCCTCGGCAACATTCTCTACCAAGCGATCCTCGCCCGCGATTACCCCGTCATCCAGGGACAGCTCTTGATCATGACCGCCACCATGCTCATTGCCAATTTCATCGTCGACGTCAGCTACGTGCTGCTCGACCCGCGACTGAAGAGGGCGTGAGATGAAAACCTCCTCCTTTCCGCTCATCCACAACCGCAAGGCCATGGTCGGCGCGCTGATCGTCGCCTTCATCCTGGCTGTCGCGATCGCAGCCCCCTTGCTGACCTCCTATGACCCGGGCGCCCGCGTCGGACGGCCGCATCAGTCACCGTCGCTCGAGCACTGGCTCGGTACCACCCGTATCGGCCAGGACGTCTTCGCCCGCCTCATCTACGGCGCACGCACGTCGCTCGCCGTCGGCTTCGGCGCCGGGCTTCTGATCACCATTGTTGGCACAGCACTCGGCATCATCGCCGGCTATCGCGGCGGCAAGATCGACGAGGTCATCAGCTTCTTCACCAACATGGTGCTGGTCGTGCCGAACCTGCCGCTGCTGCTCGTGCTCGCCGCCTTCATCGGCCAGGCAAGTCCGTGGGTCATCGCGCTCATTCTCGGCTGCACGTCCTGGGCCTGGGGTGCCCGTGTCACCCGCGCAGAGACGCTGTCGGTCAAACAGAAGGACTATGTGAAGTCCGCCGAGATGATGGGCGAGCCACGCTGGCGCATCATGACCTTCGAAATCTTCCCCAACCTCATCTCGATCGTCGGCATCAACTTCATCGGCAGTGTGATCTTCGCGATCATCACCCAGGCGACGCTTGAGTTCCTCGGCCTCGGCGATCCCAAGGTCGTTTCCTGGGGCACGATGCTCTATGCGGCGCAGAAGGCCTCCGCCCTTTCGGTCGGCGCCTGGTGGGACATCCTGACGCCCTGCTTCGCGCTCGCCTTCCTCGGCATCGGCCTGTCGCTGCTCAACTTCGCCGTCGACGAAATCGCCAATCCGCGGCTTCGCACCGGCAACCGGCTCGGCCGCTGGTCCGCGCTCATCCGCTCTGGGGAGGGCCGCCTGTGACCGCACCTTTGCTTTCGGTCAAGAACCTGACCATCGATTACATTGGCGAGACCAACGATTTCCGCGCCGTCGACAATGTCAGCTTCGACGTTGCCCCCGGTGAGGTCTTCGGCCTTGCCGGCGAATCCGGCTGCGGCAAGAGCACGATCGCCTTTGCCATCAGCCGGCTGCACAAGCCGCCGGCGCTGATCCGCAAGGAAAGCGCCATCCTGCTCGACGGCCGCGACGTGCTCGACCTCAACCAGAAGGATCTCGCCGACTTCCGCTGGCGCGAAGTGGCGATGGTGTTCCAGAGCGCAATGAACTCACTGAACCCGGTGTTGCGCATCGAACAGCAGTTCTACGACGTCTTGAAGACGCACAAGCGCATCACCCGCGCACAGGCGCGTGATCGCACCGCCGAGATGCTCAAGCTCGTGGATATCTCGCCGGACCGGATGCGCGATTATCCGCACCAGTTTTCCGGCGGCATGCGCCAGCGCATCGTCATCGCCATCTGCCTTGCGCTCGATCCGCGGCTGATCGTCATGGACGAACCGACGACGGCGCTCGACGTGGTGGTGCAGCGCGAAATCCTGCAGCGGATCAACGAACTCCGGCGCAAGCTCGGTTTTGCCGTGCTCTTCATTACCCACGACCTCGGGCTGATGGTGCAGTTCTGCGACCGCATCGGCATCATGCTCGGCGGCAAGCTGGTCGAACAGGGCACCGCCGACGCCATCTACCGGACACCGGAGCACGACTATACCAAGAAGCTCTGGGCCTCCTTCCCATCGCTGCACGGAGGCGTTCTTCGATGACCGGCATGTCCGCACCCATTCTTACCCTGGACAAGGTCAGCAAGACCTTCGGCAATGGCCCCGCCGCCGTGCGTGCCGCGCGTTCTATCTCGTTCTCGCTGCATGCCGGGCGGGCACTTGCCGTGGTCGGCGAATCCGGCAGCGGCAAGACCACCTGCGCCCGCATCGCCATGCGCGAATACGAGCCGAGCGAAGGACGGCTGCTCTATAAGGGCAAGCCCGTCGACGCGGCCGGATCCAAGGAAATCGCCGACTATCGCCGCTCGGTGCAGATGATCTTCCAGGATCCCTTCGCTTCGCTCAATCCGGCCCACACCATCGCCTACCACCTGAAGCGGCCGCTGATGCTGCACCGTTCTGACATCAGGGGTGCGGCGGTCGACGAAGAGATTAAGGCCCTGCTTCGGCAGGTGAAGCTCGATCCCGAGATCGTCGCGCCGAAATACCCGCACGAACTTTCCGGTGGCCAGCGCCAGCGCGTCAACATCGCCCGGGCGCTCGCGGCCAAGCCTGAAGTCATCGTCGCCGACGAGCCGACCTCGATGCTCGACGTTTCCGTGCGGCTCGGCGTGCTCAATCTCTTGAGCGAAATGAAGCGCGAGATGAATCTCGGCCTGCTCTACATCACCCACGACATCGCGACGGCCCGCTACGTCGCCGAGGATATCGCGGTGATGTATGCAGGCCAGATCGTCGAATGGGGCAACACCGGCAAGGTCATCGACAACCCGGCCCATCCCTATACCAAGCTGCTACTGTCGGCGGTGCCTGATCCGGACATCCGCTTCGACGATCCGAACGCGCAGGTGAGCTCAGCCGAAGCCGATGAAACGCGCCGGCGTTCGGCGGCGACCCAGGAGACAATCCGCGAAGTCGAGCCCGATCATTTCGTGCGCGCGGCCTGAGCCGCCCACCGACTGGCTAAAACAAAAACGCCCCGCTTACCGCGGGGCGTTTTTGTTTGGTCGCGAAAAGCGCAACCCCGTCGATTTTTGGCCCGGCGCCCTCGTGCGCCGGGCCATAAAATCAGGCGGCTTCGCGCTTTTCGACGTCGGTCGGAACGGTGGAGATCGTCTTCAGGATCTGCGAAGCGATCTGGTAGGGGTCGCCCTTGGAGTTCGGGCGGCGATCTTCGAGATAGCCCTTGTAGTCGTTGTTGACGAAGCTGTGCGGAACGCGGATCGACGCACCACGGTCAGCAACACCGTAGCTGAACTGGTGGATCGAAGCGGTTTCGTGCTTGCCGGTCAGGCGCATGTGGTTGTCCGGGCCGTAGACGGCGATGTGGTCGGCACGAGCTTCGGCGAAAGCAGCCATCAGCTCTTCGAAGTATTCCTTGCCACCGACTTCGCGCATGTAGGCGGTCGAGAAGTTGGCATGCATGCCCGAGCCGTTCCAGTCGGTGTCGCCGAGCGGCTTGCAGTGGTATTCGACGTCGATGCCGTACTTTTCGGTCAGGCGCTGCAGCAGGTAGCGGGCAAGCCAGATTTCGTCGGCAGCCTTGCGCGAGCCCTTGCCGAACACCTGGAATTCCCACTGGCCCTTGGCGACTTCCGCGTTGATGCCTTCATGGTTGATACCGGCAGCCAGGCAGATGTCGAGATGCTCTTCGACGATCTTGCGGGCCACGTCGCCAACGTTGCTGAAGCCCACGCCGCAGTAGTAGGGGCCCTGCGGCGCGGGGTAACCGGCATCCGGGAAGCCGAGCGGGCGGCCGTTCTGATAGAAGAAGTATTCCTGCTCGAAACCGAACCAGGCGCCGTCGTCATCCAGAACCGTAGCGCGGGTGTTGGACGGATGCGGCGTCTTGGCATCCGGCATCATGACTTCGCAAAGGACGAGGACGCCGTTCTTGCGCTCCGGATCCGGATAGACGGCGACCGGCTTCAGCACGCAGTCCGAGCTGCTGCCTTCGGCCTGCATCGTCGACGAACCGTCGAAGCCCCAGAAGGGCAGCTGTTCCAGCGTCGGGAAAGCATCGAATTCCTTGATCAGGGTCTTGCCGCGCAGGTTCGGGGTGGGCTTGTAACCGTCGAGCCAGATGTATTCGAGCTTAAACTTTGTCATTTCGTTCTCTCACATGACGCCAGGAATGGCTTGGTTCCGAAGCGGTTGGGCAATCCAGACTGGCTGCCCGACGACCGATGACCGTTAAGAAGCATTAATCGTGCCAACTCGGATTAAGCGTCGAGAATCCAGAAAAAGGGTCATTAGAGGCAGGTGTGAGGGCTGCCGAACCGATACCGCAGCGCAAGGAAGCAGCGATTCGCACAAAAAATAGGCAAAACCTGCCCGACTCCGCGGCAAAGCAGGGCGGCAAGTCTGCGATCAAAGATTCAGCGTCAGTAGATGCCGGCGATTGCCTGCAAAACGTGCAGTGGCGCAATGTACCGGACAGGTCAACTTCAGCGCCCGACGACGCATTGGCGCATGATCGCGGGCAGGACCTTGAACAGCCGCGCGTCCTCGCACTGGGAAACATTGAAGCGCATGAAGCCGTTGGCGGTTCCGGCGTGAGAAAAGACGTTGCCGGGCGCCAGCACGATTTCCTGCTGCAGTGATTTCTGCGCCACCTCGGCCGCGTCGATGCCATCGGGCAAACGGCACCAGAGAAACATGCCGACCTGCGGCTCGATCCATGGCGCGATACCGATCTCGCCGAGCCGCGCCGCCGTCTCGTTCATCGACCGTGCCAGGCGCTCGCGCAGTGCCTCCATGTGCTTGCGGTAGCTGCCGTCCTTGAGCATCGCAAAAACCAGCTCCGCCGCAAGGCTCGGCCCACCGAACGTGGTGGCGATCTTCAGGTCGACCAGCCCCTCGATCCACCCCCGCGGCGCGGCGATGAAGCCGCAGCGGATGGAGGCCGAGAGACTCTTGGAGAAGCTGCCGATCTGCACGACACGCTCGAGCCCGTCGAAGGCGGCAAGCCGCGGCGCCGGCGTATGCTCGAAATCGGCGAAGATATCGTCCTCGACGATCGTCAGCCCGGCCTGTTCGGCAAGCTTCAGCAGACGATGGGCGACGACCGGCGAGAGCGTGGCGCTTGTCGGATTGTGAAGCCCGGAATTGGTGATGTAGAGCCGCGGCCGGTGGGTTGCGAGAACCTCAGCGAATTTCTCGAGATCAGGCCCCGAAGGCGTATAGGGCACGCTCACGACCTCTGCCCGATGGGCGCGCAGCAGAGCATGGAAATTGAAATAGCAGGGGTCGTCGACCACGACCGCATCGCCTGGCTCAATCAGGAAGCGGCAGAGCAGATCGATCGCCTGCGTCCCGGATTCCGTCAGGATGATCTGGTCGGGCGATGCCTCGACGCCGTGCTCGCCGAGACGCCGCGCCAGAAGCTGGCGTAAGGGCCGATGGCCAAGCGGCGTTCCGTAGTCCGTCAGCCCGCTCGCCTCCAGCTTGGATGCCGATTTAAGAGCACGGCGGATTGCAGTTTCCGGCATCCAGCTCGGCGGCAGCCAGCCGCAGCCGGGCTTCAGCACGCTATCGCCCGTTTCCAGCGCCTGGCGCGACACCCACAGCGGATCGACGGCCCGGTCGAGCCGCGGACCGATCTCGGCCAAAGACAGAGGCGCCAGCGGCGCCGCCACGAAGAAGCCGGCGCCGGGCTTCGAACGAATGACACCTTCGGCCACCAGCCGCTCATAGGCTTCGACGACGGTGGATTTCGAAACGCGCATGGTGTTGGCGAAGGCACGGATCGACGGAAGCTTCGCCCCCGGCGTTAGGACACGTCCGGCGATCCGCTGCCGGATCGTCGCCATCACGCCTTCGAGCAGCGTTTCGCTGCCGAGCTCCAACTCCTGAACCGTCATCCGTACTGCTCATACATCCAATACAGTTTTGCAAAACTGTACCGCATTGTCTCTGGCAGAGCCAGTCCGTTCGACGGATACAGACGAAAAAGGAGAATGCTATGGACAAGACGGCAGACGGTTGGATGAGCGGTTTTCTCGGGGTGCTGATCTTCAGCGGATCATTGCCAGCGACCCGCGTCGCAGTGATGGACTTTGATCCGGTGTTTCTGACGGTCGCGCGCGCGGCGATCGCCGGCCTGCTCGGCCTCTTGCTGCTTCTCATCTTCCGCCAGCCGCGACCGGCGAAGGCCGATCTCGTTTCGCTGGCAATCGTCGCCTTCGGCGTCGTGCTTGGCTTTCCGCTGCTAACCGCGCTGGCCTTGCAGCACGTCACCTCGGCGCATCTGATCGTCTTCGTCGGACTTCTGCCATTGGCAACCGCGATCTTCGGCGTGCTTCGTGCCGGCGAGCGGCCGCGCCCAGCCTTCTGGCTCTTTTCCTCGCTCGGCAGCGCCGCGGTCGTCGGTTTCGCGCTGGTGCAGGGCTTTGCCGCATCGCCCGTCGGCGACCTCCTGATGCTCGGCGCCATCATTGTCTGCGGCCTCGGCTATGCCGAAGGCGCCAGCCTTTCGCGCAAGCTTGGCGGCTGGCAGGTGATCTGCTGGGCGCTGGTCCTGTCCTTACCGATCATGCTGGCGCTGACGCTCTTCACGCTGCCGGCCTCCTTCGCAGCCGTCACCAACGGCGCCTGGGCGGGCCTTGCCTATGTCTCGCTCTTCAGCATGCTCGTCGGCTTTGTCTTCTGGTATCGCGGCCTTGCGCTCGGCGGCGTCGCCGGCGTCGGACAGTTGCAGTTGCTGCAGCCCTTCTTCGGCCTGGCACTCGCTGCAACACTTCTCGGCGAGCCGGTCAGCTGGAGCATGCTGGCCGCGACCGGCGCGATCGTGCTCTGCGTTGCCGGCGCCAAGAAATTCGCGAAATAGGCGGCTTTTCACGGGGCGGCGCAGCCCAAGCCCTTCAGAGGCGGTCGAGCTTCAACCGCGCACCGAGCAGATCCAGAAAGCGGCGGATCTTTGCAGATGGGGTCCGCCCTTCCAACCACAGCGCATGGATCGGCACCGGGGCCGGCTCGAAGTCTTCAAGCACGGTTTCGACCTTGCCGGCGTCGATCAGATGCTTGATCTGCCAGAGCGGCGAAAAGCCAAGGCCGAGGCCCTGCTCCACCGCCGCATAGATCGCATTCATCGAGTTGGTGCGAAACCCGCCGCTCACCTTGACGGCGCGAGCCCGCCCGTCGATGGTGAACATCCAGGCGCCGGGTCGCTCGTCGCCCGTGCGCGTGACGCAACGATGCGCAGAGAGTTCCTGCGGATGAGACGGCCGCCCGAAGCTCGCAAAATAGGCAGGCGAGCCGAAGACGACGCGGCGAAGCGCGCCCAGGCGCTTGCCGGTCAGGCCAGAATCCTGCAGATCGCCGATCCGCAAGACCAGATCGAGTCCGCTCGCTGCCAGATCGACGAAGGCATCGGAGAGGTCGAGATCGACCTCGACTTCCGGATATTTCGCCATGTACTCGGCGATCACAGGTATCAGGAACCGCGGCGCAAACAGATTGGGCGCCCCAAGGCGCAGCACGCCTGACGGCTCGGAGCGCCGCTGTGCGGCCTCCTCGCGCGCGTCGTGTATCTCCTCCACCGCAGGCTTGATGCGCAGATAAAAGCTCTCGCCCGCCTCGCTCGGCATTGAGCGGCGGGTCGTGCGATGCACCAGCTCGACACCGACATCGGCTTCGAGCATGGCGAGCGACCGGCTGATGGTCTGGAGCGGTCTGCCCAGGCGTTTCGCCGCGGCCGTCAGGCTCCCCTGCTCGACGATGGCCAGAAAGGCCTCCAGATCTTCGATGCGGCTCATTCGATAATCCCGTTTTGCTGGAGAATAAATCACATTTTGCGTCGATTGTCCGCATTGTTGTGCAGCACTAGCTTGAGATCGTCACATCACGACGGCTCGAAAGGCAGACCCCATGAACCAGCGCTCCAACACGATCCTTGTCGTCGGTGCCACCGGCCGCTTCGCCGGCCTTGTCCTTCCCGAACTGGCGCGGCGCGGCGCCAGGGTCCGTGCCCTCATCCGCGACGAAGCGCAGGGCACGATTGCGAAATCGCTCGGTGCATCGGAGATCGCGATCGGCGATCTGCGCGAGCGCACCAGCCTTGACCGGGCACTTGAGGGCGCTGACGGCGTCTTCCACATCGGCCCGGCCTTTGCGCCGGACGAGGCGGCGATGGGCGTATCGATGGTCGAAGCCGCCGTTCGCGCCAGCGTCCGGAAGTTCGTTTTCTCCTCGGTCATCCAGCCAACCCATGTGCGGCTGAAGAACCATGCAGCCAAGATCCCGGTGGAGGACGCGCTCTATTCCTCGCCGCTCGAATACACCATTTTGCATCCGGCAAACTTCATGCAGAACCTGCGGTCGGCCTGGGCGAGCGTGCTTGCCACCGGCAGCTTCGCCGAGCCGTTTCCGACAGCAACGCGCATCGCCCGTGTCGACTACCGTGATGTCGCTGAAGTCGCGGCCATTGCCCTCACGGAGGACCGGCTCGCCTATGCGACGCTGGAACTTAGCGCCGAGGGCCGGCACAACCGCGAGGAAATCGCCCGAATGATGAGCGCCGCGCTCGGTCGGCCGATCGTTGCGGCAACCATCGGCTTTCACGAATGGGCAAAACCGATCGCCGCGAAATACACCGACCACCAGCTGGAGCTGCTGTCCAAGGTTCACGCCCACTATGCCGAAGTCGGACTTGGCGGAAACAGCCTGACGCTGCGCGCCGCTCTTCAGCGCGAACCGCGCAATCTCGAGAGTTTCATTCGCGAGCTGGCGCAGGCCTAACGGTCGGCGGCCACACCTATTCCCTTACCCCCGGAGTTCACCTCATGTCAAAAAAGCTTCCGCATCGATACCAGGCCATCGTCATGCCGCTTGTTCTTTCCGTCCTGATGTCGGGCATCGTCTCCTTCGTCTCGACGGCCATCGGCAACGGCATCCATCCCGATATTCTCGCACTATGGATCAAGGCCTGGGCTTTCTCCTGGCTGGTCGCCTTTCCGAGCCTGCTCGTGGTTCTTCCGCTCGTGCGCCGCATCGTGGCGGCGACCGTCGAACAGCCGCGCAGCAACTGACCGATCTCGCGCTATTCACCCCGAGCCGACCTTTCGGGCGCAACCGATATTTTTAGGATATCTAAAAACGATTGACAGGAAATCGGGCCGCGCCCTAGCTTGAGGAGAGACGAGAAGGGGACAGACAGTGACGACGGACCATGCCAGCGGCGCTTCGACCGGCGAGGCAGAAACGCCGCCGCTCGGCGATCGCCTGCGCCAACGGCGAAAGGCCCTGAAGATGACGCTTCAAGAGGTCGCCGACGAGGCCGGTTTTTCCGTCGGCTTCATCTCGCAGATCGAGCGCGGCATCACCGTCCCGTCGCTGACCTCGCTGATCGCTGTCTGCCGGACCTTGAAAGTCGAGGCCGGCAGCTTCCTCAATCCGCCGAAGGTGGCGACGCCATTTACCCGGCGCGAACACCGTCCGGTCTATGGGCTCGGCGGAGAAAGCGGCAAGGCCGTCTCCTATGAGCGGCTCTCCGCCTCCTTTCCCGGCAACGTGCTCAGAAGCACTATTATCCACGAGCCGCCCGGCCATCGCAGCGAGCCAATGTCGCATGAGGGAGAGGAAATCTTCTTCATCCTGAAGGGAGCGTTGACGCTGGAGGTGGACGGCGAAGCGATGGTTCTCGAAGCGGGCGATTCCGCTCATTTCCCGTCGCTGCGCACCCATACGATGTGGAACCACACCAGTGAGCCGACCACGATCCTGCACACCTGCACCATGGACGTCTTCGGCGACGGAGCGCCCTCAGGAAGCCCCACCGACAGCCTCGCCGTGACCCGGGCCGAGAACCGGCTCGAGGGGATCGCCGAAGGCAAGTGACGGGCGCCACAGCCAGCGCCGCCACGAGTTCTTAGAACATATCGCCCCATCGCTGGCCTTACGGCAGGAGCACCAAGGCGCCTGTCGTCTGGCGTCCTTCGAGCCGGCGATGCGCCTCGGCTGCCTCGGCCAATGGCAGTCGCGCGTGCACGCGGATATTGACCGCGCCGCGCGCGACAACGTCGAAGAGATCCTTGCTCATCGCCAGCACGTCCTCGCGTCGCGATAGATGCGCCGGTAACAGCGGCCAGGTGGCATAAAGCGATCCCTTCTGCGCCAGCGTCGTGATGTCGAAGGGAGGGATCGAGCCGGAAGCGGCGCCGAAACTGACGAAATGACCGAAGGGGCGCAGGCTGTCGAGCGAACCTTCGAACGTCGCCTTGCCGATGCTGTCGTAGACGACGTCGACCCCCTCGCCTTCGGTGATTTCGAGCACGCGCGTTGCAAAGTTCTCCTTGCCGTAGTCGATCACGTAGTCCGCACCATTGGCCCGCGCCAGTTCGGCCTTCTCCGGCGAACCGACGGTGCCAATGACCTTTGCCCCAAGATGTTTCGCCCATTGCGTCAGGATCAGGCCGACACCGCCCGCGGCCGCATGAACGAGGAGGGTGTGGCCGGCCTCGACCCGGAAGGTGCGACGCAACAGATATTGCGCCGTCAGCCCTTTCAGCATCATCGCCGCACCCGTCTCGAAGTCGATATCCTCAGGCAGATGCACGAGGACACGGGCCGGCACATTGTGTTCCTCGGCATAGGCTCCGAGCGCCTCGGCATAGGCAACGCGGTCACCCGGCTTGAAGCCCTCGACATCGGGCCCGACAGAGACCACCTCTCCGGCTCCCTCCTTACCTGGGATGAATGGAAGCTGCGGCGGCGGGTAGGCGCCGCTGCGCAAATAGATGTCGACGAAGTTGACGCCGATCGCCCGGTTGCGCACGCGCACTTCCCCCGGGCCGGGTTCGCCGAGTTCGAAATTTTCGTAGGCGAGCACATCGGGCCCGCCGTGCTGATGCACGCGGATAGCTTTCATGGATCTGGTCCTCTGGTTGAGTTGGCTGGTCCTGGCAGCCTCCAGGCGGCGGCCGATGCCGATCTGCCTGATGCTGCCTCGCCTTCCTCGCTGATCACATCTGACAGATAGCCATGCGTGAGTTACCCGTGTAGACTGATATCAATGACAACAGAGTTCAAACTTCATGATATCTGACCAGATTGGCATCGACCTCCTTCGCAGCTTCGTCGCGGTCTGCCGGCAGGGTAGCCTGAACCGCGTCGCCACCCAGACCGGCCGCACGCAATCGGCGCTGAGCATGCAGATGCGCCGGCTCGAAGATCTGCTCGGCCGACAACTCTTCACCCGCACCGGTCGCGGCGTCGTGCCGACACCCGAAGGCGAATTGTTCCTCGGATACGCCACGCGCATGCTCGCGCTTGGCGACGAAGCGGCGGCGCGGCTGCGGCAGGCTGACCTGAGCGGTGGCGTGCGGGTCGGGCTGGCCGAGGAAGTGGCAACGACGGCGCTGCCCGAAGCGCTCGGTCGACTGCGGCGCGGCTACCAGGAGATCCGGCTCGACGTGGTGGTCGAGCAATGCGTGGCGCTTGGAAAGACCTGGCCTGAAGGCGACCTCGATATCATGGTCGTGCCGACCTCCGTGATCACAGCCGACGCCCTCACCACCTGGAATGTGGAGCTGCAATGGGTCTGCGCGACGGACTACGCCTTCGACGAGACCCGACCGATCGACCTTGTTGCCTTCGCCGCACCCTGCCTCTGGCGCCGACGCATGATCGAGACCTTGGCCGACCAGGGCCGGGAACACCGGATCACTTTTACCAGCCAGAGCATCACGGCGCTGCAGGCCGCGATCGAGAACGGGCTCGGCATTGGTTTGCTTCCGCCGGACGCGATACGCGCGGGCACGATGCGGGCGCTGCCCGCCTCGTCAGCCGTACCGAAGCCGTTTGCCGTCCAGTATGGGCTTTTTGCCAGGGATCGGCGATCGGCCGTCGTCGATTGCGCGATCAGCGTGCTGCTCGAAGGCTTGCCGATCGCTTCAAGGACCTAACGTCCTTCGCGGCTGAGCGCGGCGCTCACCCGCCCCAGGTTGTCTCCAGCACGCGGATCCAGTTGCCGTGGCAGATCTTTACGAGTGCCGCATCGTCATAGCCGCGGGTGCGCAGCAGGTCGACGAGCAGCGGCAGATCGGCCGCGCTGCGCATCGCAGCAGGGATGGCCGTACCGTCGAAGTCAGAGCCGAGCGCCACATGATCGATACCGATACGCTCGACGATATAGTCGATGTGGTCGACAAGGAGCGAGAGCGGCGTATCCGTGTTCCTGGTCCCGTCCGCGCGCAGGAAAAGGACGCCGAAGTTGATGCCGGCCAAACCGCCGGTGTCCCTGATCGCGTCGAGCTGACGGTCCGTCAGGTTGCGGCTATGCGGGCAGAGCGCGTGCACGTTGGAATGGGAGGCGACGAGCGGCGCCTGCGACAGCGCGGCGATGTCCCAGAAGCCCTGCTCGTTCATGTGCGAGAGATCAAGCATGATCTTCAGCTCGTTGCAGGCGCGCACGAGATCCTTGCCGGCCTCGCTGAGGCCTGGACCGATATCGGGTGAAGAGGGAAAGCGGAAGGGAACGCCATAGGCAAAGAGGTTCGGCCGGCTCCAGACGGGGCCGAGCGTGCGCAGACCCGCGGCGTGAAGCACATAGAGCGCGTCGAGATCGGCGCCGACCGCCTCGATACCCTCGATGTGCAGCACCGAGGCAAAGGCACCCTTGTCCATGGCGGCGCGGATATCGGCAGCACTTCGGCAAATCTTCAGCCGGCCCTCCGACTGGCGTTCGATCCGCATCAGCAGGCTCGTCATGCCGAGCGTGGCTTCGAGTGCGCTTTGTTGATCGGGCGTTGCAAACTCGCCGCTGCCATCCTTGGCAAGGCCGGGCGAGGCGACGTAGACGGCGCAGAGGCCGCCGGCAAGGCCACCCGCCGCGGCCTTGTCGAGATCGATATGCCCGGTATCGACGCCATCGAGGAAGCGGCGCTCGGCAGCGCCGCCCGGCGAACGCCAGAGCCGCGACAGCACGTCGTTATGTCCGTCAAAGACCGGGATTTTCGCTTGCGTCGCCAATTCTGGATCGCCTTCTCAACCTGTTGTCCTCAAGTGCGACTCATGGATAGTCGCCGACGGACCATAGACATTGGGTGCGGGAACCGCACCCTTTTTCCCCGCCGGCCTAACGCAATGCAGGCGGGCCGGGCAAATGCAAACCGTGCATAGGCCCTGCCGGAATCGGAATTGGCGGCACGAGGTTCTGTCGTGCTTAGTCGGAGATACGCGTGGGAAACCACTGCGACCAGAATTGGAGAATGAACATGACGAAGCCGGCATCGCTGGATTGGCAAGCCGCCGAAGCGGCTGCGAGACGCCTGACCGCACAATGGGTGGCAGACGAACCGGGCGGCGCGGTCATCGGCTTCGATGCATCCGGACCGCGCTTCTCGCATGCGGCCGGCGTCGAGAGCCTCGCGACATCCGCGCCGTTCACGCTCGACAGCGTCGTGCGCTATGCGTCCCTCACCAAGCACGTCTTCTCAGCGATGGTGCTCGCCCATGCCGACCTTATCGGTCTCGACGAACCGCTCGGCCAGCATCTTCCGGAACTGCGGTCGCCACTTGCGGACGTGACGGTCGGGCAGGCGCTCGACATGAGTGGCGGCCTGCCGGATACCCGCGAATGCCTGTCGTTGCTCGGCCTTTCCGTCTACACGGAGACCAAGGCCGGACCGCTGCTGGAGTACCTCTCACGCCTGGAGCGGCTGAACTTTGACGCCGGCACCGAGGTCTCATACTCCAACACCGGCTATCGCCTCATCGAAGCGGCTTTGGAGCGCAAGGGCTTCCGCTTCGACGATTTCGTCCAACGGGAAATCGCGGCCCCGCTTGGCATCGCGCTGAAGGCGCCGGATGTCTGGAACGATCCGGTGAGGGACCTCGTTCCCGGCTACTGGCACTCGGGCGAAACCTGGCAGCTTTCTGCCGCTGGCCTGCACATTTCCGCATCGGGCAGCCTCACCGGCAGCGCCGGGGCGCTTGCCACCTGGCTGCAGGCGCTGCTCGGTGGCGAAGGCCACTTCGCCGGTCTTCTGCAGAAGTTGCAGGCGCCCCGATATCTCGCCGACGGGCGACCAACAGGATACGGGCTCGGCCTGCGCAACTCGTCGCTCGGCGGCCGCGAATTCGTTGGCCATGGCGGTTCACATCCCGGCTACAAGACCTATTTCCTCCTCGATCCCGAAACGCGCGCCGGCTTCGTCGTCGTCTCCAACCGCGAGGACACCAACGGTTACAAGATCGCGCTCGAAAGCATGGCAGCGCTCACCGGCATTCCTCTGCCGACCCCGGCAGCCGATCTCGGCGACGGTCTCTACGTGACGGAGGCCGGTCCGTGGTGGGTCGAGGTCAAGGGCAGCACCTGTACCTATCTCGATGCGGATGAGACGCTCTATGACGACGGCGACGGCTGGGCCTCGTCGCGCTCGGCCTCATCCCCTCTCCGGCTGCGCCGCGACGGCTCCGCCCTTGTCGGCGAGGTCGGCCATTCCGTGCGACGCTTCCTTCCAGCGGCGACGCATGAGCCGCTGCCGGCGTCGCTCTCCGGGGTCTGGCGCTCCGACGAAAGGGCGGAATTCACGGTCGAGAACGGCGCGGTCCTGATGGGCGTCGGCCCCGTACGTCAGACCATGAAGCTCACTCCCCTTGGCAATGGTCGCTTCCTGTTCACGCTGAGCGATGGGCCCTGGGTCAAGCGCATCTGTCTGCATCTCCTCGGGCCCGATCACCTCGAACTGGTGACAAGCCGAGCCCGGATGATCGAATATCGCCGCCGCGCCTGATTTTTCTTGATGACGCGCGGGCGCTGCCACAAAAGAAGTCCGGTCGCCGGCGAATGACGGACCGGACTTCAGGAGTGCATGGCCGTGGAAATCAAATGGCTTGAGGACTTTCTGGCGCTCGCCAGCACGCTGAACTTCTCAAAGGCAGCGGACGAGCGCCATGTCACCCAATCCGCCTTCAGCCGCCGCATCCGGCAGTTGGAGGCCTGGCTCGGCGCCACGCTCGTCGACCGCGCGACCTATCCTTCGCGCCTGACGGAGGCGGGGTCGAAATTCGTGCCGGTCGCGCAGGAGACTCTGAAACAGCTCTACCAGGCAAGGCGCAATCTGCAGCAGGAGGAAGGCTCCGACGCCCGCACCATCAAGCTGACAGCGCTGCACACGCTCTCCTTCACCTTCTTTCCCGCATGGATGACACGGGTCAACGCCCGGAGCGGGCCGCTCTTCTCCCGACTTCGCCCCGATTCCGGCAGCATGGAGGAAAACCTCAACTCGCTTGTCGACGGCGAATGCGACTTCCTGCTGACCTACGCCCATACCCAGGTCCCGCACCTGCTCGACCCGCAGGCCTTCGAACATCGCGTGCTCGGCCACGAACGCATCATCCCCGTTTCGGCGGCGAATGAAGCGGGGGAGCCCCTGCACCGGCTGGAAGGCGGCACGAAGCCGTTCCCGCATCTGAGCTACGAAAAATCGTCGTTCTTCGGCCAGCTTCTGGATGATCTGATCGGGCGCGAGCTGCCGCCGGCGCAAAGGGTGCACGAAGGCAGCATGTCGGTGGGGCTGAAAGCCATGGCCGAATCCGGATGGGGCATCGCCTGGGTGCCCGAAAGCCTGATGACGGATGAGCTGGCGAACGGCTCGCTGGTCAGGGCCGCCGACCCGCGCTGGGACGTCAGTGTCGAGATCCGGCTCTATCGCGCCAAGGAAAACCGCCGCCCGATCGTCGGCCGCGTCTGGCAGGGCCTGGAAGCTGTCGCCTAAGCGACAGCCCTGGCCCGCACGGGCGAGCTAGATCGCCGTCTGTCGTGCGCGCTCCAGATAGAGCTCGCGCAGGCGCTTGACCACCGGGCCAGGCTCACCGCTGCCGACGGCCTTGCCGTCGATGCGGGTGATCGGCGCAACGAAGTTCGAAGCGCTGGTGAGGCACGCTTCGCGGGCGTTGAGCGCCTCTTCGAGCGTGAAGGGGCGTTCTTCCAGCGTCATTCCCTGTTCGGCGGCGAGCGCGAGAGCGGCGAGCCGGGTGCAGCCGGGCAGCGTCTTGTGGCTGTTGCCGCGCGTGACGATGCGGTTGTCCGCGGTGACGATATAGGCGGTGGAGGAAGCACCTTCCGTCACGAACCCATCCTCGATCATCCACGCCTCATCGCAGCCTTCAGCCTTGGCGATGCGCTTGGCGATCACCTGCGGCAGCAGGCACACACTCTTGATGTCGCGGCGCGCCCAGCGCTGGTCGGGCACGGTCTTGACCGACAGCCCCTTGGTGGTGGCAGTCACCAGCGTCTTTGCCTGGGTGAAGAGCACCAGCGTCGGCTTGATATCCTCGGAGAACAGAAAGTTCCGGTCCTCGGCGCCCCGGGTGAGCTGCAGATAGACCATGCCTTCGACAAGGCCGTTCTCTTCGATCAGCCGCTTTTCGATCGCGACGATCTCGTCGGTCGATACAGGCAAAGGCACATCGATTTCACGCGCGCAGCGCTCCAGGCGCGCCATATGCGATGCGCTGTCGATCAGCTTGCCCTCAAGCACGGCGGTGACCTCGTAGATGCCATCACCGAAGAGGAAGCCGCGATCGAAGATCGAGAGACGCGCCTCGTTCTCGGGCAAAAACTCGCCGTTGAGATAGACGGTGCGGATGGACGGCTGGGACATGTAGGCTCCGTAAAAATTGGTTTGGCAGAGGCGCATGGACCGCAACACCGAACGCGATCCAGGGGCACAAATCAGTGTTCGCTGAGCGCGCGAAGCCGTTCGAGCGAGATCGCCTCGACCGTGCTCGGCTTGCCGTTCGCGGCATTGAAACCATGCGTCGTGCGGGCCATGGTCAGCGAATTGAGGATGGCCTCCTCCGTCGCCTCGATGGCCGCTTCGAAGAGCGGCGATATTAGGTCGTTTGGAAGATCGGGATAGTCGGCAATCGCGGCCCGGCGCGCCTTGGTGCGACGAACGGCGGCAGCCGTCGAGAAGGCGAGCGCATAATCGCCGGAACCATTGCTGAGCGCGGCGCCGGTGCGGGCCAGGCCGCCGAAGGCGCGTTCGGCCAGACGCTTGAGGTTGCGGGAAGAGAGCGGCGCATCGGTCGCGATCACGATGACGATCGAACCGTCGCGGTCGTGTGCCGCCGGCGCCTCATAGGCACGACCGCAGACGGTGAGCCGGCCGCCATAATTGGATTGGACGAGCACGCCGAGCGTAAAGACCTCGCCTGCCGCCTTCACAAGTCGCGAGCTCGTACCGATGCCGCCCTTCAGCCCGAAGGCCACCGTGCCGGTTCCGGCACCGACAGCCCCCTCCTCGACGGCACCGGTCTTCGCGGCGGCAAGGGCGGCGCCGATCTCGTCGATCGTCGGGCGACCGGCGCGGATATCGTTGAGGCGGGAGTCGTTGGTCTCGCCGACGACCGCGTTCAGCGACACGACCTTCTCGTTGCCCGGCTGCGCCAGCGTCCAGCGATTGACGGCCTCGATGGCGCGTCCCGTCGCCAGCGTGTTGGTGAGAACGACGGGCGTTTCCAGCTCGCCGAGCTCCTCTACCTGGGTGGAGCCCGCAAACTTGCCGAAGCCGTTGAGCACAGCGAAGCCGGCCGGCACCTTGTCCTGAAAGAGGTTGCCGTCATGAGGCAGTATGGCGGTGGCGCCGGTGCGGATGCAGTCGGCCTCGACAACGGTGGCATGGCCCACCGCGACACCCATCACATCGGTGATCGCATTGAGCGGTCCGGGTTCGTAAGCCCCCGGGCGGAAACCGATGTCGCGAAGCCGTAAATGCTTGATATTTGTCATTTTTCGCCGTTTTCCTCACCCATCACCGCGGTCGCGAAGCAGTCATTTCGTCGCAGGCGACCCTACCTGTATCGGCGGCAAAACGGCATCGCAAAAATGGAATAGTTTCATGAGAAGCCTGCAACGCCGCCCTTCGCGGTCGGTCGTGGAGCTATGAGCCGAATGCGACTTTTCCGCATGGGCCCATGGGTCAGCGCGGCGACTGATAGTCGAGTGAAATAAAGCAGTTGCAACCATAAGAAACAGTTCATAAGTTCGCCTCGTCTTTGGCAAGGGAGCCTCCCATCCATGACGAAGCCGCTTGATGCAACCTCAGGCAGGTCTCAGCAGACGACGCCCGAAATGGCGACACGGCCGGGCCTCGGCATCTGGGCTTGCTCCGCGCTCGTTGTCGGCAACATCATCGGCTCCGGCTTCTATCTCTCTCCCGCCGCACTCGCGCCCTACGGCGCCGCAGCCCTCGTCGGCTGGGTCTGCATGGCGGTTGCCGCCATGTGCCTCGGCCTTGTGTTTGCGCGGCTCGCAGGCGTCAAGCCCGCGACCGGCGGCCCCTACGCCTACAGTCGCATGGCTTTCGGTCCGTTTGCCGGCTTTCTGGTCGCCTGGGCCTACTGGATCTCGATCTGGGCGTCGCTGCCGGCGATCGCCATGGCCTTCACCGGTTATCTCGGCGTGTTCTTCCCGAACCTTCAGCATATGCCGGGCGGCTTCACGGCGGTTTCGCTCGCCGCCATGTGGCTGGTTGCCGCCATCAACATGTTCGGCGTCAGGAGCGCCGGGCGTTTCCAGATCGTGACCGTCGGATTGAAACTCCTTCCCTTCGTCGCGATTGCGCTTCTCGGCCTCTTCTGGATCGAGCCGCAGAACCTGACACCCATCAACCCGAGCGGGCTGTCCATGCTCGGTCTGATCTCCGCGACCGCACCGTTGACGATGTTCGCCTTTCTCGGCATCGAGTCTGCCACCGTTCCGGCCGGCGATGTCGACGATCCGAAACGCACGATCCCGCGGGCGACCGTGCTCGGCACGCTCTGCTGCGGCCTCATCTTCATCCTAGGCACGCTCGTGGTCATGGGCACGGTCCCGCGCGAAACGCTTGCGCGTTCCGCCGCTCCCTTCTCCGATGCGGCCTTCATGATGTGGGGCTGGTGGGGGAGCACGCTGGTTGCGGCCGCCGTCGTTCTTTCGTCGATCGGCGCGCTCAACGGCTGGACGCTGCTGATGGCTCAGGTGCCGATGGCAGCGGCCCGCGATGGGCTGTTCCCTCCAGTTTTCGGGCGCCTTTCCAGCCGTGGCGTGCCGCAGTGGGGTATCGTCCTGTCGATGCTACTTGCTTCGGCCCTTCTCGTTCTGCAGACCTCGGGCGTGTCGGGACTGATGGCCGTCTATAGGTTCGCCGTCGACCTTTCGACCACCGCAGCCATGGTGCCTTACGTCTTCTGCAGCCTCGTCGAGGGCGCGCTGTTCCTGGCACTCACACGTCCGCGCGACGAGGAATGGGGCGGCTTCCGCCTTGGCCCCTACAAGCCTTATGCCCTGGTCGCCTTCATCTTTTCGCTTTGGACGGTCTACGGCAGCGGACCTCAGGCGGGCCTCTGGTGCCTCCTGCTGCTGCTCGTGGCACTGCCCGTCTACCTGTCAGTCGAAAGGAAGGAGCCGTCCACTGGCTGACGTCAAAAAGAATACCCCCACCTGCACCTAGCACCGAACTAGAGAGAGGATTGGATATGAGCATGTTAAACAGGGGTCACCGCCGTCTCGGCATGAAAGCACTCGTTCTTGACGACGAGATCAGCGAGGAAAGTGCTGCAGGCCGCGCCGTCCGGTCGCTGATCGCGGAGCTGGAGCGCCGCCAGATCGAGGTGGTGACCGCAGAAAGCGCCGATGACGGTATTGCGGTGATCCGGTCGGACCCCGCTCTCCAATGCGTATTGGTCGACTGGGATCTCGGGTCGGACGGCCACGAACAATCGATCGGCGTCGTCGAGGCGCTGCGCAAGCGCAACGGCACCGTTCCGCTGCTGCTGCTCGCCGACCGCAGCGTCGCCTCGTCGGTTCCGGCCGATATCATGGCGAAGGTCGACGATTTTGTCTGGATGCTCGAAGACACGATGGACTTCGTCGGCGGCCGCATCCAGGCGGCAATCGAGCGCTATCGTTCGACCGTGCTGCCGCCGATGTTCAAGGCGCTCGCCCAGTTCTCCCAGGTGCACGAATATTCCTGGCACACGCCCGGACACACCGGCGGCACGGGTTTCCTGAAGTCGCCGCCCGGCCGCGCCTTCTTCGAGTTCTTCGGCGAACCGCTGCTGCGCTCGGATCTCTCGATCTCGGTCGGTGAACTCGGATCTCTGCTCGACCATTCCGGCCCGATCGGCGCCAGTGAAAAATACGCTGCCCGCGTCTTCGGCTCGCACCGCAGCTATCACGTCACCAACGGCTCCTCGACCTCCAACCGCGTCATCCTGATGGCGAGCGTCAGCCGCGACCAGATCGCGCTGTGCGACCGCAATTGCCACAAGTCGGCCGAACACGCGATGACCATGTCGGGCGCCGTGCCGACCTATCTGGTGCCGACCCGGAACCACTACGGCATCATCGGGCCGATCCTGCCGGAACGGCTGACCGCGGTCGCGATCCGCAAGGCGATCGACCAGAACCCGCTTGCCGCGGACCTTTCGGACAAGGAGCCAAAGCACGCCATCATCACCAACTCGACCTATGACGGTCTTTGCTACAACGTGACCCGCGTCGAGGAACTGCTCGGTGCCAGCGTCGACCGCCTGCATTTCGACGAGGCCTGGTACGGCTACGCCCGCTTCAACCCGATCTATCGCGACCGCCACGCAATGCACGGTGATCCGAAGGCGCATACGGCCGACAAGCCGACGGTATTTGCCACCCAGTCGACGCACAAGCTGCTGGCGGCCCTTTCTCAGGCGTCCTTCATTCACGTACGCGACGGCCGCAAGCCGATCCCGCATGGCATTTTCAACGAGACGTTCATGATGCACGCCTCGACCTCGCCGAACTACGCGATCATTGCCTCGAACGACGTCTCGGCGGCGATGATGGACGGGCCCGGCGGCGCGGCGCTCACCAACGAGTCGATCGAGGAAGCCGTGGCGTTCCGCCTGATGATGTCGCGGCTGGCCAACGACGCGGCAGAGCGCGGCGACTGGTTCTTCGATTGCTGGCAGCCGGATACGGTGCGCGACCCGAAAACCGGCCGCACAAGCTCCTTCCATGAAGCCTCGCCGGAATCCCTCGCGACCGATCCGTCCTGCTGGGTGCTGAAGCCCGGGGCAGCGTGGCACGGCTTCGGCGAGATCGAGGACGGCTATTGCATGCTCGATCCGATCAAGGTCTCGATCGTCACACCGGGTGTTGCGCCCGGCGGCGGGCTGATGCCGGTGGGCATCCCCGCAAGCCTCGTCACCGCCTATCTCGATGCCCGCGGCATCGTTGTCGAGAAGACGACCGACTTCACCATCCTCTTCCTCTTCTCGCTCGGCATCACCAAGGGCAAATGGGGCTCGCTTGTCAGCGCGCTTTGCGACTTCAAGCGCGACTACGACGCCAACCTCACGCTCGAAGTGGCCATCCCGTCGCTGATCGAGGACCACCCGGAACGTTACGCCGGCATGGGTCTCAAGGATCTCGCCGACACAATGTTCCAGGCGATGGACCAGCTGAAGACCACCGCCTCCATGGCCGCCGGCTTCTCTGTCCTGCCACATCCGGACCTGAGCCCGGTGCGCGCCTACGAGCGGCTGGTGCGCGGCGAGGTGGAACAGGTGACGCTCGACCATCTGGCCGGCCGCACGGTCGCAACGGGCGTCGTGCCCTATCCGCCCGGCATCCCGCTGCTGATGCCGGGCGAAAACGCTGGGCCCGCCGATGGTCCGGTCCTCGGCTACCTCAAGGCGCTGGAGGCCTATGATCTCCGGTTCCCGGGCTTCACCCATGACACGCACGGGGTGGAGGTCGAGGACGGCCTCTATCGCGTCTATGTGTTGACCCGCTGACCCGGCTTCAGGAGCGAGAACAATGGCTGCTGTCGATACGGCCTCCAAAACCACATCCGCGGGCGTCGCGGAATCCGCCAAGATCGGCCTCGTGCCCGCGACCCTGATGGTCGCGGGCAACATGATGGGCTCCGGCGTCTTCATGCTGCCGGCAAACCTTGCCGCAGTCGGCTCCATCGCCGTCTTCGGATGGCTGATCACGATTGCCGGCGCGATCGCGCTGGCTTTGACCTTCGCCAAGCTGGCAGCGATCGACCCCGCTGCCGGCGGACCCTACGCCTATACGCGCAAGGCCTTCGGCGACTACATGGGCTACCAGACGAACCTCATCTACTGGCTCGCCAACGTCGTGGGTAACGTCGGTCTCGCGGTCGCCGGTCTCGGTTACCTCACCGCCTTCTTCCCGATGCTGCGCGATCCGCTCGTCTCGGCGCTGGCGCAAGTGGCGCTCATCTGGTTCTTCACCTACGCCAACATCCTCGGGCCGAACGTCGTCGGGCGGCTGCAATCCTTCACCACCTCCTTCGCCCTGGTGCCGATCCTCGGCATGGCGATCTTCGGCTGGTTCTGGTTCTCGCCGGCGACCTTCTCCGAGGGCTGGAACGTATCGGGCAAGGACAGCTGGGCGGCGATCATGGCGACGCTCAACTTCACGCTCTGGGCCTTCATCGGTGTCGAAAGCGCGTCGGTCTCGGCGGGCGTCGTGCGCGACCCGCAGCGCAACGTGCCGATCGCAACCGTCGGCGGCGTCATTCTCGCGGCCGTTGCCTATATCCTGTCGTCGACGGTGATCATGGGCATGATCCCGAACAAGGAGCTGATCGCGTCTTCGGCACCTTTCGCAGACGCCGCGCGGTTGGCGCTCGGCGATACAGCAGGTGCCGTCGTTGCGATCTGCGCCGCACTCGGCTGCCTGGGCTCGCTTGCAGGCTGGACGCTGCTCGTCGGTCAGACGGCAAAGGCCGCCGCCGATGACGGCCTCTTCGGCTCGATCTTCGCCAAGGTCAATTCCAAGGGCGTGCCTTCGGCCGGCCTTGCGATCGTTGCCGTGATCATGACTGTGCAGGTCTTCGCCACGATGTCGCCGACCGCCAGCGAGCAGTTCGGCAAGATCGCCTCGATCGCAGTCATCATGACGCTGCTGCCCTATATCTACTCGGCGATCTCCATCAAGGTGCTCGGCTATAAGAAGATGCCGGCAAGCACCTACAACTGGTACGTCATCATCGGCCTCGCGGCCGCGATCTATAGCCTCGTTGCGCTGATCGGTTCCGATGGCGAGCAGACGCGCTGGTCGCTGATCTTCGTGATCTCGACGATCGTCTTCTATTCGGCTGCGATCACCCGCAAGCGCGAGATCGACGAGAAGCACATCGACCCCGGCGGCCACGCCCCGACCTGGATCCGCTATGTCACCGTGACCGTGACGATTGTCGCCCTCGTCGCGCTGTTCTGGGTTTCGGTCGGCCGCCATCGCGCCGAGACGCTGCGCACGCGCTCACCGGTGCCACCGGTGGAAAGCACCGTGCAGCCCGCGCCCGGTTCGCCTGCGGCCGTGCTGCCGGCTGAGAGCCAGCCGGCACAGTGAAACAATGAGGAGGGGCGGTGGATGGATTCACCGCCCTTTCTGACTATCCACCAATCTCGTGGGATCACTGAGCGCGGTGACGCAAATAGCCTTTATGTGCCAACGGGCCGCGCGTCAGAACGCCGTTCGATCGCAGACACGGCATGCAGTCACGATCAGCAAGTGCGACGAACCACACCTCCCGCCATGCGACCAGCAGTCCGACGAAATACGGCAACTGCCGTATTTCGTCGGACGGTTGCCAAGGATAGTTTCGCGCGGCCCGCGTCGTGAACTCCATGTCCTTTCAACGTCTTGCGCGCCCCGCGCCACGTCGCCGGCCATTGGGGACTGCTTTGAACAAGAATTTCCGCACCGCCATCCACCTTACCACGCTGATGCTATCGACCGCCTTGTCATCTGCCGCGCCTGCCGCAGAAGGTGGCGACCCCCGCGATCCGGTGACCTGGCGCACGCCGGAATTCAATACACAATGGGGACTGGCGGCGATCCATGCAGAGTATGCCTACATGCTGGGTTACGACGGCAGCGGCATCAAGGTCGGCGTGGTCGACAGCGGCCTCGACATCACGCATCCGGAATTTGCCGGGCGCTATGCGGAAGGCATTACCTTCAACCCGGACAAGCCGTGGAATTCGGTCGCCGAGGGCCACGGCACCATGGTTTCCTCTGTCATTGCCGCCAATCGCGACGGGGTCGGCATGCATGGTATCGCCCCCGGCGCAACGATCGTCGCCGTGGGGGCGTCGGACAAGCCGGGCTATGTCGATTTCGATGCGACCAATTATGGCATTCGGGCGCTGGTAGATCAGGGCGTGCGGATCATCAACAACAGCTACGGCGGTGGGTTCGCAGGCGAATTGTCTGCCGAACAGTTTGAAGCAGAAATGCCGGGCAATCTCTCCGCCTATCGCTATGCGGCATCCCAGGGGGCGCTCCTGATCTTCGCAAGCGGTAATGCGGGCGGAACAGAGCCCTCGTTGTTGGCAGGCGCGCCATACCTGTTTCCGGAACTGGAGCCAGGCTTTCTGGCCGTCGTTGCGACCGGCCCCTCGCGCATAGCCAATTGGTCAAACCGATGCGGTCTCAGCATGAATTGGTGCCTCGCAGCACCTGGGGGCGACGATGTCGAGCGATGGGACGAAGAGAAAGGCGAATGGGTATGGGCCAACCCGGAGGGCAATATCATGGTCGCAACGCCCGGCGGCGGCTACTCCAGGAAAACCGGCACGTCGCTTGCGGCCCCTTTCGTTGCGGGCACGGCAGCCTTGGTTGCAGAGGCTTTTCCTTACATGACGATGCACCAGGTGCGGCAGGTCTTGCTGGGGACGGCGACCGATTCCGGTGATCCGGGCGTTGACGCAATCTTCGGCTATGGCCTCGTCAGCGCCGGCAGGGCGGTGCGTGGCCCGGGCAAGTTCGACTGGGGCGATTTTCACGCGGGCGTCCCCGACGGCCAGAGCAGCTGGTCGAACGACATCACGGGCCAAGGTGGCCTGATCAAATCAGGCGATGGCGTGCTAATGCTGCACGGGTACAATACATATCAAGGCGACACGCGCGTAGACGGTGGTGTGCTGGCGATCAGCGGTAGCGTCGCCTCAGACAGCTTCGTCGGCGAAAAAGGCACCCTCTCCGGCAATGGCGTGATCCACGGCAACTTAGACAATGCGGGTGCCGTGATAGCAGGCTGGGGTCGGGACGGTGGGACTCTCACCGTCGAAGGTGACTATCGCCAGAGAGCGGGAGCGGGCTTGCTCGTCCATCTCGATGCGCCTGACGGCACAAGCCGACTGGACGTCACCGGTACCGCGGCAGTCGCCGGGGTGGTCGACGTCAAGGTGCCCCCGGAAAACTACAAGGGTGATGGCCGCCACACCATCCTCTCCGCAGCCGGTGGCGTGACGGGCCGCTTCGAGGACGATTGCGGCTGTTACGCGTTCCTCGATCTCGCGCTCGCCTACGACCCGACCACCGTCTATCTCGATGTCGCCCGCAACGGCGTCGCCTTCGCGGATATTACGGCAACCCCCAACGGGGCAGCCGCTGCTCGAGCGATCGAGCGCCTCGGCCTTGGCCGATCGCTGCATGATCTCGCGGTGACCCTTGATGCCGGCACCGCCGCCGATCTTTTCGGTCAGCTGCCCGGCGAAGTCTACGGCTCGACCGTGGCCGGCCTGATCGAGAACAGCCAGATGATCGGCAACCAGATGAACGACCGGCTACGCTCAACCTTCGAAACGGTCGGCGCGAAGGCGCGGCCGATCGTGGCCACCGATGACCTCACGACCGGGTCGATCGCGGCCACGGGGCAGTCGGGGGCCTGGGGCTCGGCCTTCGGCGCCTGGGGCCATACGGATAGCGACGGCAACGCCGCCGAGTTATCACGTTCCACCGGCGGCCTCGTCGCCGGTCTGGACGGCCTCGTTTACGATGACTGGAGGCTCGGTTTCCTCGCCGGCTACAGTTCGTCGAGCTTCAAGGTCGACGACCGCCGTTCGTCGGCCTCCAGCGACAACTATCACCTCGGCGTCTATGGCGGCACGCAGTGGGGCGCCCTGTCGTTCCGCTCCGGCCTTGCCTATACGTGGAGCGAAATCGACAGTAGCCGCAATGTGTTGTCGCCGGCGCTCGTCGACAGCCTGACCGCCGATTACCGCGCTGGCACCACCCAAGTGTTCGGCGAAGTCGGCTATGGCCTGCAGGCGGGCAGTCTTTCCTTCGAGCCCTTTGCCAATCTCGCCTATGTCAACGTGCATACGGACGGCTTCACGGAGAAGGGGGGCGCAGCGGCCCTGTCTGTGCGCGGCGACTCCGACGACATGACCTTCACCACGCTCGGCCTGCGGCTCGCCACCGATTTCGATCTTGGAACAGCAAAAGCGACGGCCCGCGGCCTCATTGGTTGGCGACACGCCTATGGCGACGTTACACCAGCCGTCGTTCAGGCGTTTTCCGGCAGCGACGCCTTTTCCGTCGCCGGCGCACCGATCGCGCGCGACAGCGCCCTCATCGAGGCTGGCGTCGATTTTGCCATCACTCCGGCGGCAACGCTTGGCATCGCCTATCAGGGGCAAATCGCCTCGACGGCTCGCGATCACGGCGTCCGGGCCGATCTCGCCATCAGGTTCTAGAGCATGTCGCGCAAAAGTGCGCAGCGGCTTTGCGACTACGACATGCGACAGATCAATCACCTAAAGCGCACGGAGTGGATCTGAAAGATCGCGGCGCGCTTTAGTGTCCTCCAGCCGCGTCGTTCACGAAGCGATCTGCTCGGACGGGGGCATCAGGTTTCGTGAATGGCTCGGCGGCGCGCCCATGATCTTGCGGAAGGCGCGGCTGAAGGACGCCTCGGAATCATAACCGAGCCGGTTGGCGACATGGGCGACCCGTTTTCCTTCGCGCAGCCACTGATGCGCTTGGTGCATGCGCATGCGTGCCACGTAGCGGGCCGGTGTCTCACCGACCGTATCGGCGAAGCGCTGGGCAAAACCGGAGCGCGACGCCCCCATGAGCTTTGCCAGTTCCGGCACCGTCCAGTCCTTCGTCGGGTCGAGATGGATGGCGGCGAGCACCCGGCCCACCTCCGGATGGCGCACGGCGGCAAGCCAGCCGGTTGACGTGCCGCAACCGTGTTCCACCCAGGCGCGGATGATCGTGGCGGTCAGCACGTCGGCAAGGCGCGCCAGGATACCGCCCGCACCGACGCGCTGCATCGCGGCCTCCCGCGTCATGGTATCGAGAAGCGACGGGATCGACGGCTCGCTCTTGGCAAGATCGCTGGTGCGCATGACCGACGGCATCAGCTGCAAAAGCGGATGCAGGCGGTCGACGTTGAATTGCATCACTGCGAAGAACAGCAGGTTCTGGCTGTCCGAGTTGGGGCACTGCACATCGACGATGCCGTCGCAAAGCTGCCGTTTCGGCAGGTCGCGGATCGATATCGTCGGCAGGCCGGGCTTGCTCGCGAGCACATGCGCATCGCCCCGCGGCAACAGCACGGCATCCCCGGGCGTCAACTCCATCCACGAACCATCTGGCGATTGCAGATGGGCGGAACCGGAGGCAAGAAAATGAAATCGTGCCGGTTCCTGTTCGGGATAGGAGGTCGCCCATGGCGCGCAGGGCTGGCAGCGCCCATATTCGACACCGTCGAGCCTGAGGCCGCGCAGGATCTCCGTCAGCGCATCGCTCATACTACATCTCACCTTTGGACAAACAGCACAGTGTTTTGGATTTTCTAGCATAGAAACTCCAGAGAGCCATGCATATTTTCATCATCACATGCAATGGAGATGAAAGTCATGGATGGTATTGTCGCCAAGCCCACGGGACAGGCGGATGAACGGGACAAGCCCTTGTGGGCGGCTGTCGTTTCCCTGTCGCTCGGGGTCTTCGGCCTGGTCACGGCAGAGTTTCTGCCGGCAAGTCTGCTGACGCCGATGTCGGCGGATCTCGGCGTGACCGTCGGCGCCGCCGGCCAGTCGGTCACCACTACGGCCGTGGTCGCGGCCATCGCCGGCCCGGCGATCGTCGTCTATACCGGACGTTTCGACCGCCGCAACGTGCTCTTGTCCCTAACCGCGCTGCTCATCGTTTCCAGCCTGATCGCCGGTTTCGCGTCCAGCCTTTCGATGCTGCTCGTCGCCCGTTTCCTCCTCGGCATCGGCCTTGGCGGTTTCTGGGCGCTGTCTTTGGCGCTCGCCATGCGGCTCGTTCCCGGCCGGCTGATGCCGCGGGCGATGGCGATCGTGATGTCCGGCGTTTCAATCGCAACCGTCTGCGCGGCCCCGGTCGGCGCCTGGATCGGCGCGACGCTCGGCTGGCGCTACGCCTTCCTGCTTGCCGCCGCCGTCGGGATCGTCACCTTCATCGTCCAGGCGCTAACGGTTCCGCGCCTGCCTCCCATCGGCACAACCGGCCTCGACACGATCCTCAACGTCCTGAAGCGCCCGGCGATCCGGCTCGGCCTTGCGACCATCCTCTTGGTCGTCACCGGCCACTTTGCCGGCTTCACCTATGTCCGCCCGTTCCTTGAACAGGTGCCGCAGTTCGGCGTCGAGGCGATAACCGCGATCCTGCTCGCCTTCGGCATCGGCGGCTTCTTCGGCAACATTGCCGGCGGCTTCCTCGCCGAGCGCAGCACGCGGCTCTCGATGATGTCGGCGGCCGCCGGCGTCGCTGCCACCACGCTGGTCCTGGCCCTGGCGGGCGCGCTGCCGGCCGTCGCCATCGTCGCCACGGCGGCCTGGGGCTTCGCCTTCGGCGCCCTGCCGGTCAGCGTCCAGTCGTTCTTAAGCCGTGCGGCCGGCGACGAGGCCGAAGGCGCGGGTGCCGCAACGCTCACCACCTTCCAGATCGCCATTTCCACCGGTGCGATCCTCGGCGGCCTCCTTGTCGAACTGCAGGGCCCGGCCGGCGTCTTCCTCTTTGCGGCGGTTGCCGCAATGCTCGGCACCTCACTGGTTTCGGTCTATCGCGAGCGGGCTCTTCAACCGGCGGAGTAACAACATCCGCGCCAGCTTGGTGCGAGAGTGGCAACTCGCACTCGCGCCTGCCGGGCTCGGAAGAGTCCGGCAGGCAAGAATGTTTTAGGTGCAGCGCGGCGATCCGTGACGTCTGGCAACAGGCGCTGCACGCAGTGGGGCGCTGTTGCGGAAGGGGGTTTGGTCAGGACAACGACATGCCCCCATCCGTGTCGGAAGGATCAATTCCCCGGAAGCCGCCGCTCCTTCCAGGCAGCTTTCGGCACTTCGCCACCGATGGCAATGCTGAAGGAGGTCACTTCGGTCGCATCTTCATTGACGACGCAATTGAAGTCGACGTCGTACCAGTTCGATTTATTCTGGTAGGCCCCACCGCTGGCGTCCATACGGTTTTTGGCGATAAAGCCACCCCGCGGCCCGAAGGGCACCAGTCCTTCGGGCGGGGTATCCGGCCGCTGGCTGCGGATCTGCTCCAGCGCCTCGAGATTGCACAGTTGCAGGATCCGCCTCTTGACCGGCAGGTTGATCAGGGCCTGTTTCACCCGCGGATCGGCAATCGATTTTGCAGAATAAAGTTCTTTTGCTTTCGTCAATTTGCTTGGAACGGGCTTGAGTTCGACCTTTGCCGCAGCATCGGCCGGCTTTGCCTTTGCCGTCCCGTCTTCCGATTTGACCGTCTGCGGCTTGGCGTCAGGCGTTTCTTTTGCTTCAGGCTTGGCTTCGGCTACCGTCGCCGCTGCCTTTTCATCCGCCTTCTGTGTGGCGCTGTCAGTGGATCTCGCAGGCACGGCAAGCGTTGACGGGGGTTTCGGTTCCTTGACCGGTTCTTTTTTCTCGGTCGAGGACACGGTTGCCGGCTTATCCGCCGGCTTTGCCTTGTCATCCACCGCCTTTGCCGGCTCGGACGCCTCCGTCTTTTTCTCCGTCTCGCGCGCAGCCGGCGGAAGCTCTGCCTCCTTGTTGTCCTGCTTGGTCTTGGCCATGGCCGAGGCGAAGGATTGCGGCAGTTGCTGCGCCGGCTTGGGTTGCGGCTTCGGGTCTGCCTTCGGCTGGGGCTTGGGTTTGGGCTGCGGCTTTGGCTGTTCAGCCTTCTTCTCTTCGCCCTTTTTCGGCCCCGCCTTCTTCTGCTCTGCCTGTTTCTGCTCGGCCTTCTTCGGCTCCTTCGCCTCTGCTGGCGGCGGAACGAGCTCGACGTTGACGGTCTGCTCCTTCGGCGGCGTCGGCAGCTCGAAGGGCAGATCGTACAAAAGAAAAAGGGCTACGACGAGGTGCAGGGCGACCGACACCGGCGCGCCCCATCCCATCCGTTCCCGCCAATTTCCCGCAAAAAGCTGCATCGCCAAGGAGATAAACCAATCGACGGGCGGAACCTAGGAGCTTCCGCCGATCTCAACAAGAGGCATAGGCCTGCATATGCAGCCGGAGGTTCGCGCTGCAGCTTGCGGGCCATCGATCGTGGGCGAATGAAATTGACGCCTTCGGGGGTCGCCGCCATCAATCGCTGGCTTCTTGTCAAAAACGTTCCCGGCAAAAACGAGGCGGCGAAATCTGTTTCGGGCCACGCGCCAATTTCGCACAAAAATACCTATTATATAATTTCTATAGATTTAATTTTTACTCACGCCCGAACGGCTTCGCCCGGTGGCGCAATGACATTCTTTTGGCTTTGGGGACCCTCATGCAGCGAACTTCCACTCACCGAAAACTTTTCACAAAAGCCTTTGCCGCGACGGCAGCGCTGGCGGCGGGCCTCATCGCCACCTCGGCGCTTGCCGGCGAAACGCTCGACAAGATCAAGGCGCGCGGCGTCATCAAGGTCGGCGTCGGCACCACGCCGGGCTTCTTCTCACCCGACAGCAACGGCCGCTGGCAGGGCTTCTTCGTCGATTTCGGCCGCGCCATCGCCATCACCGTCTTCAACGATGCCGAGAAGGTCGAATTCACCAACTCGTCGCCGCAGCAGCGTCTGCCGGCGCTGCAATCGGGCGAGTTCGACATCCTGTTGTCCGGCGTCACCCAGACGGTGAGCCGCGCCTTCAAGCTCGGCTTCCATTTCGGCCCCGTCGTCTTCTACGACGGTCAGGGACTGCTGGTGCGCAAGGACCTTGGCGTAGCCAAGGGCGAGGAACTCGACGGCGCGACGATCGGTGTCCAGAGCGGCACGACCGGCGAACTCAACATCGCCGACTTCTTCCGCAAGACCGGCAAGGCCTTCACGCCGGTCACGATCGAGGAAACCGGCGAGTTCCTGAAGGCACTTGACTCGGGCCGCGTCGACGCCCTGACCCAGGACGCGACCGACCTTGCCGCCAAGCGCACGCAGCTTTCCAAGCCCGACGATTACGTGCTTCTGCCCGAGCGCCTGTCGAAGGAGCCCTTGGCGCCGGCGATCCGCGCCGGTGACGACCAGTGGCTCGAAATCGTCAACTGGACGGTCTACGCGACGATCCAGGCCGAAGAGTTCGGCATCACCAAGGAGAACGTCGACACGTTCCTTGCGAGCGAGGATCCGGCGATCAAGCGCTTCCTCGGCGTCGATCCGTCGCTCGGCGAAGCGATCGGCCTTGATCCGAAATTCGCCTACAACATCGTCAAGACCGTCGGCAACTACGGCGAGATCTTCGAGCGCAACGTCGGCAAGGGCACGCCGCTCAACTTCGAGCGCGGCTACAACCAGCCCTGGACCGCGGGCGGTCTACTCTATTCGCCGCCGTTCCGTTGAGCCGTTTCATGGTCCTTCCCATGACACGCCAACTCCAACCGGGCCCTTCGGGGCCCGGACCCGTCTCGCGCCTCCTGTCCTGGATCGGACCGCTGCCTTTGCAGCAAGGCCTGCTCTTTGTCGGCGTGCTGCTGCTCTTTGCCTTTCTCGGCCAGAACACCGCCGAGAGCATGCACCGCATGGGACTGACGCCGGGCTTTGCCTTCCTCTCCCATCAGGCCAATTTCGAGATCGGCGAAAGCGTTCTTCCTTACGCGGCCGGCGACAGCTACGCCCGGGCGCTTGCCGCCGGCATCGCCAATACCGTCAAGGTCGCGCTCGTCGGATGTCTGCTTGCAACCGTGCTCGGTGTCGCACTCGGCATCTTCAGGCTGTCCGGCAATCTGTTGCTAGCGACCTTCGCCCATGGCTATGTCGAGCTTCTGCGCAACACGCCTTTGTTGCTGCAACTGTTCCTGTGGAGTGCGATCATCCGCGCGCTTCCGCCGCCGCGCGGCGCCTATACGTTTCTGGGCAGCGTCTACCTCAGCAATCGCGGCGTCTTTCTGCCCTCGCTTTCGGTCGACGGTCTGCCGGCCTCCGTATGGCTGCCCGCGGTGCTCCTGACCGTCTTCGCGGCACTCGTCATTTCCAGGCGCCTGCTGGCGGGCGCGACGTTCTATCTGCCGAAAACCGCCGGCACCGTACTCGGCGCGTTGGCAATCTTCTATTTCGCTCTCGTATCCCTCGGCTTCAGCGCATCGGTCGAAGTGCCTGCCAAGGGCGGCTTCAACATTCGCGGCGGCCTATCGCTGACCCCGGAATTCGCCGCGCTGCTGATCGGCCTCGTCGTCAATGCCTCCGCTTCGATTTCCGAGATCGTGCGCAGCGGCATCCAGTCGGTGGCATCGGGTCAATGGGAAGCCGCTCGCGCACTCGGGCTGAAGCCCGCGCAGATCATGCGCCTCGTCGTACTGCCGCAGGCGCTTCGGGTGATCACGCCGCTGATGATTTCGAGCTTTCTCGATCTGACCAAGAATTCGAGCCTCGCGGTCGCAATTGGTTACCCCGATCTCGTCAGCGTCGCCAACACGACGGCCAACACCACCGGTCAGGCTCTAGAAGCGATCATCATCATCGGCGTCGTCTACCTGACGATCAGTCTTGCGGTTTCGGCCCTCATGAACCTCTACAACCGGCGCGTCGTTCTGCGCGGAGAAGGAAAACGATGAGCCAGATCGAACTTGCGCCGCCGGTCGCGCCCGACTGGCACCGCTGGCGTGAAGGCCTCTTCAACGGTTGGGCCAATGGCCTCGTCACGCTGGCGACGCTCGCCGCAATCCTCTGGATTGCACTTCCCTTTGTCCGCTGGGCCGTCATCGATGCCGTCTGGACCGGCACCGCGGCCGATTGCGCCACGGAAACGGCGGGCGCCTGCTGGGCGTTTGTCGGCGCCAAGTTTCGTTTCATGCTCTTCGCCTTTTTCCCGCCGCCGCTGCAATGGCGCCCGGCGCTGGTGATCGCCCTCATTGCTGCGCTCCTGACCGTCTCCGCCATTCCCCGTTTCTGGAGCTTCCGCCTGGTGCCGGTCTGGTTGCTGGCGCTCGTCGGCATCTGGCTGCTGATGGCGGGGACGTCGGGCTTGGAACCGGTCTCGACCAATCATTGGGGCGGGCTGCCGATCACGCTCACAGTCTCGATCGCTGGCCTTGCCTTCGCCTTTCCGATCGCGCTGCTGCTGGCGCTTGCCCGCCAGTCGGACATGGGGCTCGTGCGCTCCCTGGCCATTGCCTTCATCGAAGTGCTGCGCGGTGTGCCGATGATCGCCGTGCTCTATGTCGCCATGCTGATCGTGCCGATGGCGCTACCGAGCGGCGCGGCCATCGACAAGCTGCTTCGGGCGCAGATCGGCGTCACCCTGTTCTTCTCGGCCTACCTCGCCGAGATCATCCGCGCCGGATTGCAGGTGATCCCGGCGGGTCAGAAGGAGGCGGCGCTGTCGCTTGGCCTCAGCCGGATCCAGATGCTCCGGCTGGTGGTGCTGCCGCAGGCGCTGCGAGCTGTCATCCCGGCCATCGTCAACCTGTCGATCGGCATCGTGCTCAACACCTCGCTGCTTGCGGTCATCGGCATCTACGATCTGCTCAATGCCGCCAAGACCTCGGCCACCGATCCCGCCTGGCTCGGCTTTTACAGCGAGGCCTATATCTTCGCGGCATTGGTCTATTTCGCCATCTGCTTTTCCGGTTCGCGCTACAGCCTGTGGCTGGAGAAGAAGCTCAACGGCGCCCATCGCCGATAGCGGCATCTGACGGGGGTTGCGTGCCACGCGCCGCCGGGCCAAGAGTGCGCCGAAGCGAAATCTGTGACCGGGCAAAGCGCATGGGACAAAAGAACATCGCCGTCATTGGCGGCGGACCGAGCGGCTTGATGGCCGCCGAGGTGCTGTCCGAGCGCGGCCACGCGGTCACCGTCTATGACAGCATGCCGACGGTCGCGCGCAAATTTCTGCTGGCCGGCAAGTCGGGCCTGAACATCACCCATTCGGAGCCCTATACGGCCTTTGCGGAGCGCTTCGGCAATGCCTCGCCGCGATTGCGTGCGGCGCTGGACGCCTTCACGCCCGATGACATCAGGCAATGGGCGGCAGACCTCGGAACCAGGACCTTCGTCGGCTCCTCGGGCCGTGTCTTCCCGGAGGTGATGAAGGCGTCGCCGCTCCTGCGCGCCTGGCTCAAGTCGCTGGAAAGCCGAGGCGTTCGTATCCTGACGCGGCACCACTGGACTGGCTTTGAAGGCAAAGCACCCGCGTTCGATACCCCGGACGGCAAGACGCTTGTCAGCGCAGATGCGACTCTGCTCGCCCTCGGCGGCGCCAGCTATCCGCGTCTCGGGTCGGATGCCGCCTGGGTTTCCTGGCTGGAACAGAGGGACGTGTCTGTCGCCAAATTCCAGCCCGCCAATTGCGGCTTCGACGTCGACTGGAGCGAGACCTTCCGCGATCGCTTTGCTGGCGCCGCGCTGAAGGGCGTCACCGCAACGTCGGAAGCCGGCACCGTCCCGGGCGAATTCGTCATCAGCAGGACCGGCATCGAAGGCAGCCTCGTCTACGCCCATACGAGCGCGCTCAGGGACCGGCTGTCGCGCGGCGAACTGGCCGACCTGGTGGTCGACCTCACCCCGGGACGTGCCGTCGGGAAATTGGCAAAAGACCTTGGCCGCCTCGACACCAAGACCAGCTTTTCCAACCGCCTGCGCAAGGGGGCCGGGCTCGAAGGAGTGAAAGCGGCGCTGCTGCGTGAGGTTTCGCCTGATGCCGCGCGCTTGCCGCCTCCAGAACTTGCGGCCTTGATCAAGGCGTTGCCAATCCCGCTCATCCGCCCACGCCCGATCGCCGAGGCCATCTCCTCCGCCGGCGGCATCGCCTGGTCCGCGATCGATGACGAATACATGTTAAGAGCGCTGCCCGGCACCTTCGTCGCCGGCGAAATGATCGATTGGGAAGCGCCGACCGGGGGCTATCTGCTGACCGCCTGCTTTGCCACAGGGCGTGCGGCGGCTCGCGGCCTCGATCGTTGGCTTAACCGGCCAGCATAAAAGATCGCCGCGCCTTTGGCAGGCGCGGCGATGGTTTCAGGTGGCGTCAAAGCCTTACTGGTCGTTCAGCACCAACCCCTTGGTCAGCTCCAGCGCCTGGCGCTCGAAGAGACCGCGGTAGATGCCACCGTCGAGGCGGATCAGCGCGTCGTGCGTGCCCTCCTCGGCAATCCGGCCGTGGTCGAAGACCAGCAGCCGGTCGAGCGCCCGCACCGTCGAGAGCCGGTGCGCGATGACGAGCGTCGTGCGCCCCAGCATCAGCCGCTCCATCGCCTGCTGGATCAGCACTTCCGATTCCGAATCGAGGCTCGATGTCGCCTCGTCGAGGATCAGGATCGGTGCGTCCGCGAGGAACGCGCGGGCAATTGCGATGCGCTGGCGCTCGCCGCCCGAGAGCTTGACCCCGCGTTCGCCCACCAGCGTGCCGTAACCTTTCGGCAGAGCCGTGATGAAGTCGTGGGCGCTCGCAAGCCTTGCCGCCTTCTCGATCTCGCTCTGCGTGGCGTCCGGCCGCGCATAGGCGATGTTCTCCGACAGAGAGCGATGGAACAGGATCGGCTCCTGCTGGACGATCGCGATCTGCTGGCGCAGCGACGTCTGCGTCACCGATGCGATGTCCTGACCATCGATCCGGATCTCGCCGGCCTTCAGGTCATGCAGACGCTGGATCAGCTTGACGAAGGTCGTCTTGCCCGAACCTGAGTGCCCGACAAGACCGACGCGTTCGCCCTCCCGGATCGTCACCGAGAAGCGGTCGTAGAGCGGCTTGCGGTGCGCACCGTAGTGGAACGTCACATCCCTGAACTCGATGCGGCCGTCGGTGATGCGGATCGGCTTGGCATCCGCCTTGTCGTCGATGCCGAGCGACTGGCCATGGATGTCGACAAGCTCTTCCATGTCGTTGATCGAGCGCTGCAGGTTGCGGATGTGCTGCCCGACTTCACGCAGGTAACCCTGCAGGATGAAGAACGAGGTAAGCACGAAGGTGATGTCGCCGGGCGTCGCCTGGCCTTTCGACCAGAGGAACAGCGCAAAGCCGATCACCGCCGCGCGCAGGATGAGCAGCATGGCGCCCTGCGACGTGCCGTTGGTCGTGCCGCGGATCCAGGTGCGGCGCGTACGGTCACGCCATTTGGCGAGCACCTTGGCAAGGCGTGCGTCCTCGCGGCTTTCGCCACCAAAACCCTTGACGACGATGTTGCAGCTCACGGCATCGGCGAGCGCCCCGCCGAGCTTGGTGTCCCACCGGTTGGCAAGGCTTGCCATCGGCGCGACGTAACCAAGCGACAGCACGATCGTCATCAGGATGAAGACGATCGACCCGATACCGATGATGACGCCCATCATCGGCCAGTAGAACGACATCAGGATTGTCGATCCGACCAGCATCACGACGGACGGAAACAGGGCGACGAGCAAGGTGTCGTTCAAGAGATCGAGCGCCCACATGCCGCGCGTCACCTTGCGAACCGTCGATCCGGCAAAGCTGTTGGCATGCCAGTCGGTCGAGAAGCGCTGGATGCGGTAGAAGGCAGCCGACGCGATGTCGGTCATCATCTTGAGGGTCAGATCGGTGACCCCCAGGAAGGTGAGGTGCCTGAGAATGATCGCACCGAGCGACAGCGCCATCAGCATCCAGAAGGCGGCAAGCGCCGCATCCCAGGCAAGCTGATCGGTCGCCACACCGGAAACGACGGCATCGACGAGCCGGCCCGAATAGAGCGGCGTCAGGACGTCAGCGAGGGTCGACAAGAGAACCATGCCGAGAATGACGCTGATGCGCAGCGGCTGCGCTTTCCAGTGAGACCAGGTGAATCCAAGAACGCTGCGGAACGCACCGCCGCGCAGGTCAATACGAGTAAAAGCCATAACAATCGCCCGATGCGCGACGCATCGGCCTCAAACAAGATCAGAATGGAATATGCCGTTAAAAGGAACCCAGCTTCCGATGCGGCATCATTGGAGTGACCGAATCCTCCGGAGAGGAAGGGCCAAGGTCAGCGAAACGAAATCCGACCTGGAAAAGACGAAAAGGCGAAAATGCCCTTCCCGGCCCAGTTCAAGACTGCACGCCGCCCCGTAGGGAGAAAGAAAAAGCTGGCATCTTTTGAAACCTCCCTGATTAGTTGCCGGAAGACGACCTATAGGCGAATCGCGCGCAACCGCCAAGTGCAGAAATCTTGCCATGGCGCCAATCGTCGCGGCTGCGACCTGTTTGCAACAGTCTCCGACATGCCTCCCGGGGTTTACGGCGGTGGGCTCTTCGTAGCAGAGTACGCCGCGATCGCCGATCGTGCATGCACGAAACGGCGGCATCTTGGGGAGGGTCCGCGACCACCGGCACCGGCAATGACCGGACGGCGATGCGCGGTGGGAGTGAATTGACAAGGTTCCGGTTCGATATCGTCGCGGCACTGCTGCCGCTGATCACACTTGGCTTCATGGCGTTTGCAGGGCCCGCGCGTGCTGTCGAGAAGCAGGAACTCGTGGTGGTCACCTCCTACCCGCCCTCCTTCTTCGTGCCCTTTCGCGCCGCTTTCGAACGCGCCAATGCCGACATGCGGGTGACGATCGTGCAGCGCAACACGGCGAGCGCCAGCCGCTTCGTCATTGAGAAGGCGGACGTGCCGGCCGACATCTTCTGGGCCTCGGCGGCCGATGCCTTCGAGCTCTTGAAACGCAACGGAAGCCTGCGCCCGATCGCGCCACGCAACACCGGCGCACCGGATCATGTCTTCGGTTATCCCGTGAACGACCCACAGGGCTACTATCTGGGCTTCGCGCTGTCGGGCTACGGCTTCGTCTACAATCCCGCCCATCTCGCCCGGAGCAAACTGCCCGTGCCGGAGGACTGGCAGGATCTGCTGAACCCCGTCTATTCCGGCCAGATCGGCATCACCACGCCTTCCCGCTCGGGCACGACGCACCTGATCGTCGAAGCCTTGCTGCAAACCTACGGCTGGGAGAAAGGCTGGGCGATGCTGTCGCAGCTCGGCGGCAATCTCTCAACGGTTACCGCCCGCAGCTTCGGGGTTGCTTCGGGCGTGGCGCAGCGGCGCTTCAGCATCGGCATCACCATCGATTTCCTCGCCACCTCGCCGGATTTCGCCGGCGCCGGTAATGTCTTCGTCCTGCCGCCCGACACCGTGTTCGTGCCGGCAAGCATCGGCATTCTGTCCCGGGCGCGCAACGTGCCGGGAGCCGAACGCTTCGTCGATTTCGTGCTTTCGGAGGCTGGCCAGAAACTCCTGCTGTCGCCGGCAATCGCCCGTATTCCCGTCAATCCGGCGCTCAACAGCGGCCTGCTGCCGCAGGAAGACGGCGAGCGCCTGCTGAAATCCGGCGGCTTCGACGCCGCCCTGTCGGCGCGCAGATATGGCCTCGTCAATCTGATTTTCGACGACTATATCGTGCGCCGCCGGGCAACCCTTGCCCGCCTGTGGAAGAGGGCTGCGGATCTGGAGGCGATGAACATCGAAGACGCGCAACGGCTGAGCATGCTGGCTCGGGCGCGGCGGCTGTTGGGTCAGCCTCCGCTTTCGGCAAGCGAAGTCGCCAACGTTGCTGAGGCCCTGCAAGGCGAATGGCCCCGCGGCGTCGCCCGCTCCCCTGCCCACGCAGAACTCGCGAGCCGCCTGCGCGCACTGATCGAACAGAACCTCAACGAGGCGGAGCGGCTGCTCTCCTCGGCGGCGCGATCCGGCGGTCCCGTCAATCTCCATCCGTGGCGGCAGTGACGATGGCAGTTCTCGAAACGACCGCACCGCAGCCGCGCTGGCGCTTCGGTATCGGCGCCCGCCTCGTGCTCGCCTTTGTCGCGATCGTCGGGCTCGCTGTCGGCGCCTGCCTGGTCGGCTGGCTTTCCTACGAGCGGCTGTCGGGCGAACTGTCGCGCATGGCGGATGAGCAGATGCCGCAGCTCGCCTTCGCGTCGCGACTCTCAAAGGCCGGGGCCGACATCGGCTCCGTGACGTCGGTACTTGCCGGCGCCGAAAGCCGCACCGAGTACAACGAGATCCGCGCCGTCTACGCGACGCGCCTCCAGACCCTTCGCGCCCTGCTCGAAGAAAACACGGCGCAGTCGAGCACGGCGGCGCTGCTGCCGCTCGCCGAGGCCATCGGCACCAATCTGAAAAAGATCGACCTTGCCGCGGGCAAGCGCTTCACGCTGCGCGAGGCGATGCGGTCGGACATCGACGAGTTGCGCTGGGTCCAGGCCGATCTTCTGGAAGAAGCCGATCCGTTGGTCGACGACATCCGCTTCAACATCGAAGCGGAGACCCGCAAGGGTCAGGGTGCGGCCGCACTCGCCGAACAGCATAAGAGCGAAGCGCTGCTGACCGTCGTCTCCCAGGCGAACCTTGCGACAGGCCTGATCGGTCGGCTGGTCAACGCCACGACCGAAGAGGAAATGCAGGAGACCAACGCCTTTCTCGGCGACAGCGCCGACGAACTGGCAAGCCGCATCCGCTCGCTCGACAGCTGGCCCGACAGCATCACCGTTCGGCAGCTTGCCGGGCGCATTCTCGACCAGTCCAACGCCTCGACGGGCATACCCAATCGCAAGCGCTCGGAAATGCTGCAGGCCAGCACACTTGCCGAACTTGCCGGCGAAAACGGCCGGCTCGTCGAGGAGCTTGGCCGCAAGATCGAAACGGAAGTGATCGCGATCGAGGCAAGCGCCGGGGACGCCGCCCGGCGCGCGGCTGCGGCAATCGAGACCGGGCGAAGCCTGCTGGTCGCGATCGCCATTCTCTCGGTGCTCGTCGCAAGCGCGATCGGCTATTTCTACGTCCACCGCAACCTCATTGCCCGTATCCGCCTGCTGGCGACGGCCGCCGGTGCGATCAGCGGGGGCCGGCACTCCACGGCGATCCCGCCGCCCGAGGCCGACGAACTCGGCGACCTCTCGCGTGCTCTCACCCTCTTTCGCCAGACCCGCGACGAGCTGATCCAGTCTGCAAAGCTTGCGGCCCTCGGCCAGATGGCGGCCGGCATCGGCCACGAACTCAATCAGCCTCTAGCCGCCCTTCGCGCCCATATTCACAGCGCCGCCACTCTAATCGGCCGCGGCAAGGGCGAGCAGGCCGTCAACAACCTCGACAAGATGAAGGGGCTGACGGGACGCATGGCAGACCAGATCAGCCATATCCGCCGCTTTGCCCGGCGGCCGGACGCGCAGCTGCGGCCGGTCGATCTCACCGCGGCGGTGCGGGACGCCCTCAGCCTGCTCGAACACCGTTTCGAGGAGGAGACCGTCGCCCTCGATCTTTCGTTGCCGCAGGACAGTTCGGCAATGGTCATGGCCGAACCGGTCCGGCTCGAGCAAGTCGCCGTCAATCTCGTCGGCAACGCGCTCGACGCCGTCGCTGGCCAGCCACTTCGGCGCGTGAGCGTCAGCGTTGAAGTCACCGGCGGCGTCGCCCGGCTGATCGTCGGCGATACCGGGCACGGCATCGCCACGGAAAACCTGCCAGCCGCGTTCGATCCCTTCTTTACCACCAAGCCGGTAGGCTCGGGGCTCGGTCTCGGCCTGTCGATCTCCTACAACATCGTCAAGGATTTTGGCGGCGACATCACGATCCTCGACACCGGTCCGGCCGGCACACGATTCCTCGTATCCCTGAAAGGCCCGGAATGAGACCGGAAGCGGACATCATCCTGATAGACGACGACGCCAGCGTGCTTGAGGCCTGCTGCCAGGTGTTGGAACTGGAGGATTTCACAGTCTCCCCGCACGGTTCCGTCGTCGCGGCGCTCGCCGGCCTTCGCGCCGACAGCGACACCGTCATCGTCTCGGATGTGCGCATGCCCGATCATGACGGCTTCGACCTGGTCGCCGCCGTGCGCAAGGTCGATCCCGATATCCCGATCGTGCTGATGTCCGGACATGGCGATATCCCGATGGCGCTGCGTGCGATGCGCGAAGGCGCCTGGGATTTCCTGGAGAAGCCAGCCGATCCGGTGCACCTGATCGAAACCGTGCGCCGGGCCCGCGATCACCGTCGCCTGCTGCTGGAAAATCGGCGGCTGCGCCTCTCCGTCGACAAGGACGGCTGGGAGACGCGGCTGATCGGCCATTCGGCACCGATGGTGGCGCTGCGCGAAAAGCTGCAGCGCATCGCTGCCGCCTCCGCCGACGTGCTGATCATCGGCGATACCGGCACCGGCAAGGAAGTGACGGCAAGGGCGCTGCACGATTTCAGCGGCCGCAAGGGCCGTTTCGTCGCCGTCAACTGCGGCGCCATCCCCGAGACCATGCTCGAATCCGAGCTTTTCGGCCATGAGGCCGGCGCCTTTACCGGCGCGCGCGAAAAGCGCATCGGCAAGATCGAATATGCCGATGGCGGCACGCTGTTTCTCGACGAGATCGAGTCCATGCCGATCGCAGCCCAGGTGCGGCTGCTACGCGTCCTGCAGGAGCGCGTCATCGAACGGCTCGGATCGAACGTCGAACTGCCAGTTAACATCTGTGTGGTGGCGGCAACGAAAGCCGACCTGCACGATGCCGCGCGGCGGGGAGAATTCCGCGAAGACCTCGCCTACCGCCTCGACATCGCCCGGGTCGAACTGCCGCCGCTCGCGCGCCGCAAGGGCGATGTCGGCCTCCTGTTCCAGCACTTCCTCAGCCTTGCCGCAAAGCGCCAGGGGCGCACTGCGCCGCCGGTCGGCGTCGATCTGCTGGCCGATCTCAACGCCCGGCCCTGGCCCGGCAACGTGCGTGAACTGCGCAATGTCGCGGAACGCTTCGTGCTCGGGCTCGAAGAGCGCCCGGACACCGAAGGCACGACCGCAGGCGGCGAGACGCTGGAAGCGCAGATGGACCGGCTGGAGCGGACCATCATCATCAACAGTCTCGCCAGACATGAGGGCCGCGTGGGTGCGACCGCCGATGCGCTCGGCATTTCCCGCAAGACGCTCTATCTAAAGATGCGCAAGTTCGACATCGACGCCCGGGCCGATGGCGACGAGGGGTAATGTTACCCTTTTGACCCCGCCTCGCCCGCCCCGATGTTACCTTTCTTACCCATCCCGACGTGAAACTGGCTGGTTTTGCCGGGTTTTTCGATCTGGCACGGGCCTTGCTCTCAATAGGACAGCCGCCAAGCACTGGCGGTCTATTGGGAGGAGATACCTATGTTGAAAACCATCGCAGCAGCGATGCTGATGTCGGCTGCCTTTACCGTGACGGCCCACGCCCAGGACGGTGGCAAGGTGACGATCGTCACTTCGTTCTCCAAGGACGTGACCGATCCGTTCAAGGCGGGCTTCGAGGCCGCCAATCCCGGCTTTACCCTTGACGTCCAGAACAAGAGCACCAGCTCGGGCGTGAAATACATCGACGAGACCAAGGTCAACAACCAGGTCGACCTGTTCTGGGCGTCGGCGCCTGACGCCTTCGACAGCCTGAAGAGCAAGGAACTCCTGGCCAAGTTCACCCCGTCGGTGACGGGCCTGCCCGAAAAAGTCGGCTCCTATCCGGTCAACGATCCGGACGGCTTCTATTTCGGCTTTGCCGCGTCGGGCTACGGCATCATGTCGAACGACCGCTACCTGGAAGCCAACAACCTGCCGAAGCCCGCCGAATGGGGCGACCTCGCCAAGCCGGAATACTTTGACCACGTCGCCATCGCCGCCCCGTCGCGCTCCGGCACCACCCACCTGACGATCGAGACGATCCTGCAGGGCGAAGGCTGGGACAAGGGCTGGGGCACGCTCAAGGGCATCGGCGGCAACCTGCAGCAGGTAACCGAGCGCTCCTTCGGCGTTCCCGACGCCGTCAACTCAGGCCAGACCGGCATCGGCATCGTCATCGACTTCTTCGCCTTCTCGGCCCAGGCGAGCGGCTTCCCGGTGAGCTTCGCCTATCCGTCGGTCACGACGGTCGTGCCGGCCAATATCGGCATCGTCGCCAATGCGCCGAACCAAGCGGGCGCTGAAGCCTTCGTCAACTACATCCTGTCGGAGAAGGGCCAGGAAGTTCTGCTCGAGCCGGCGATCCGTCGCCTGCCGATCAACCCGGCGCTCTACGCCAAGGCGCCCGAAGGCTTTCCGAACCCCTTCAAGGATCCGCGCTTCCAGTCGATGATCACCTTTGACAGCGACGTCTCGAAGAAGCGCACGGATGTCGTCGACACGCTGTTCGACCAGCTCATCTCCTTCCAGCTCGAAAACCTGAAGGGCGCCACCCAGGCGATCCATGCGGCCGAAAAGGCGCTCGCTGCCAACGAACAGCCGGCGGCCCGCGCGCTTCTTGACGAAGCCAAGGCCCTGGCTGCCGCCATGCCGATCACGGCGGAGGAGGCAGCCAGCAAAGAAACGCGCGACGCCTTTACCGGCGGCGAAGAGAAGACCGCACGCCAGGCGGAACTGGAGCAGAAGTGGGCCGCGTTCGCGACGGAGAAATATGCCGCCGCCAAGGCCAAGGCTGAAGAAGCCCTGAACCTCGTCGACTAAGCGAGGACAGCGACCGCCTGCCCAACTGGCGGGCGGTCATGCTCCCAAAACATCATAGCTTCGCCGACCCTGGCGCGCCTTGCGCGCGCCCGGTTGGCCGAACTCATTCCGGAGTCTGCCCCATGGCGCTCGTCGCTTCCGTTCCCATCAGGCCCGCCGTGGCCAAACCAGGCCAGATCCTGGCGGTCTCGGTGATCGCCCTATTCCTGGCGATCTTCCTGGTCATCCCCGCCGGCACGGTCATCTACACCGCCTTCACCGAGAAGGGCACCGGTGCGCTGACCATCGTCAACTTCATCGACTTCTTCAACACCGACCTCTTCCGCCGGTCCTTCTTCAATTCGGTCTATGTGTCCGGCATGTCGGTCGTCTGGGCGAGTGCCATTGCGCTGCCGCTCGCGGTGCTCACGACCCGCTTCGATTTCCGCGGCTCGCTCATCATCCAGACGCTCGGCTTCGTGCCCCTGATCATGCCGCCCTTCGTCGGCGCGGTGGCGATGCAGCTTCTCTTCGGCCGCAACGGCACGGTGAACCTGCTCTTGAACGACTGGTTCGGCATCCGCATCCCCTTCATGGAGGGGCTGAACGGCGTCATTTTCGTGCAGTCGCTGCACTATTTCCCCTTCATCCTGATCAACCTGTCGACCAGCCTGCGCAATATCGACCGGTCGATGGAGGAAGCTGCCCAGAACCTCGGCTCCTCCGGCTTTCGCCTCTTCCGCCGCATCGTCTTTCCGCTTGCCATGCCCGGCTATCTCGCCGGCGCGTCGCTCGTCTTCGTCAAGGTCTTCGACGATCTGGCGACACCGCTGCTCCTCAACGTCAAGGACATGCTGGCGCCGCAGGCCTATCTCCGCGTCACCTCCGTCGGCCTCACCGACCCGATGGGCTACGTCATCTCGGTCATCCTCATCGCGGTCTCGATCTTCGCCATGTGGCTTTCGGCGGTCGCCATGCGCGGCAAGGACTATTCGACCGTGCAGCGAGGCGGCGGCGGCCTTTCCAGGCGCAAGCTCAGCCGCGGCGAAAGCGTCATCGCCTATGGCGTCGTCGCTCTGATCCTTCTCCTGGTGCTCTCGCCACACATCGGCCTGCTGCTGCTGTCCTTCGCAACCGTCTGGTCGTTCAGCCCGCTGCCGGACGCCTATACCGTTGCGCATTACGGCCGCGTCTTCGGCGAAAGCTCGCTCTACATCAAGAACACGCTGATCTACGCCAGCCTTGCCGGCCTGATCGACGTCGTCATCGGCGGCGCCATCGCCTATCTGGTGCTGCGCACCAAGGTCGTCGGCCGTCGCTGGCTCGACTGGGCGGCCACTGCAGCGCTCGCGATCCCCGGCGTCGTGCTCGGCATCGGCTATCTCCGGACCTTCTACGGCATCACGCTGCCCGACGGTACGCCACTCGCAACACTCTGGGTCATGGTGGTTTTGGCGCTTGCCATCCGCCGCCTGCCCTATGCGCTGCGCGCCTGCTACGCCGCCCTGCAACAGGTGTCGGAATCGCTTGAAGAAGCCGCTGAAAACCTCGGCGCCACCAAGCAGCGGACCATCCGCCGCATCGTCTTGCCGCTGATGACCGCCGGCCTGCTTGCCGGCTTCGTCACCAGCTTCTCGACGGCCGCCGTCGAGCTCTCGGCAACGCTGATGCTGATCCAGAGCAACTCGGACGCGCCGATCGCCTACGGGCTCTACGTCTTCATGCAATCGCCGGCCGGTCGCGGTCCGGGTGCGGCCCTCGGCGTCATCGCCGTGATCATGGTCGCGCTCTGCACGCTCCTGTCCCACTACGTCATCGAGCGCCGCCAGAAGGCGCTCGGGACGGCAAAATAATTCGGGAGGAAACAATGACAGTGAACATCAACAGCGCCGCACTCGCCGCCGGCCCCGCCAAGGCGATCAGCATCAGCGACGTCAATCTCTACTACGGCGCGCTGCACGTCCTGAAGAACATCAATCTCGAAATACAGCCGGGGGAATTCTTCGCCTTTCTCGGCCCGTCCGGCTGCGGCAAGACCACGCTTTTGCGGCTGATCGCCGGCTTCAACAACGCCCGTCAGGGCAAGGTCGTGATCGGCGGACAGGACGTGCTCGATATGCCCGCATGGAAGCGCGACATCGGCATGGTCTTCCAGTCCTACGCGCTCTGGCCGCACATGACGGTCGCCGCCAATGTCGCCTTCGGCCTCGAAGAACGGCGCCTGGCACGCGCCGAGGTCGACCGTCGGGTCAAGGCGGCGCTGGACCTCGTCGGCCTCAAGCACCTCGCTGATCGCCGGCCGTCGCAACTTTCCGGCGGCCAGCAGCAGCGCGTGGCGCTCGCCCGCACCATCGCGATCGAACCGAAGGTGTTGTTGCTCGACGAGCCGCTGTCCAACCTCGACGCCAAGATGCGTGTCGAAGTCAGGCGCGAACTGCGCGAGTTGCAGCAGCGGCTGCAGCTGACTACGATCTTCGTCACCCACGACCAGGAAGAGGCCAACACCGTCTGCGACCGGATCGCCGTCTTCAACGAGGGCAGCATCCAGCAGGTGGGAACGCCGATGGGGCTCTATGAGAAGCCGGCCAACCTCTTCGTCGCCAACTTCCTCGGCACGGCCAACATCCTCGACGGCAAGGTGGCCGGCAGCGGCGCTGCCAGAAGCTTCGAGGTCGTGGGCGGCGGCTCCATCCCGATCCCTTCGGGGACCGAGGTCCCCGAAGGCGCCAAGCTCGTCTTCCGGCCGCAATATGCGACGATCGGCAGCCTCGAGCCCGGCGCCGTCGCGCTCGAGGGCATCATCGCGCATCGCGAGTTCCTGGGCGCGACCGTGCGCTATGGTGTCAGGATTGGGGCGGCGACGGTGCTGATCGACGCGCCGTTCCATTCCGGCGACGCGCTTCTCGAACCCGGCGCGACGACGACGCTCGGCCTCAAGCCGTCGTCGGCGCAATGGCTCGCCCACTAGAGCATACGACGCGCGTCCGCCGGTCTCGCCGGCGGGCGCCAGCTTCCCCATTTCAAGCAGCGCCAGATCGCTGACACCCGAGTTCCGCATGAAAAGAGATCTTCCAAGCCTCATCCTCATCCGCCACGGCGAAACCCAATGGAACGTCGCCGGCCGCCTGCAGGGCCGCAAGGACACGCCGCTGACCGCCAATGGCGTGCGCCAGGCACTCGCCGTCGGCCTGCGCCTTGCCGAACGGATCGCCGAGGAAGAAAAGAACCTGACCTTCTGGGTGAGCCCGCTCGGCCGCGCCCGCCAGACCGCATCGATCCTCGCCGACACCTGGTCGATCCCCTTCGATCGTTTTGCCGAGGCGGCTGCCCTTGCCGAACGCTCCTATGGCGCCTGGGAAGGGCTGGCCCATGACGAGATCGAGCGCGATCTTGCCGATCAGTACGATGCGCACAGCGCCGACCCGTTCGACTATTCGATGCCGGGCGGCGAAAGCCGGACGGCGCTTTCAGCGCGCCTTCAGGCCTGGCTCGACACGCTCGACCGCGGCCGCCGCCATGTCGTCGTCACCCATAGCGGTTGCCTCAGGGCCCTGCGCGGCATCTACACCGCCGCCTCGCGCGACGAGATTCTTGCCTATCGCGAGCCGCAGACCGCCTCGTTCCTTCTGACCGCGGGTCGCGAGACCATGCTCGACGTGCCCCTCAACATCCTGCGCGCCCTTGGCTGCGATGGCGCAGGAAGGACCGTCTGGATCTGATCGACAAGGCCGCCGCAACCAACCCAAAGAAACGCCGCGCATGGAAACCATGCGCGGCGTTCGATGTTCAGAGCGATGTGTTGCCGCCTCAGAAACTCACCTTCAGCTTGGCGTTGACGCCGTTGTCGGAAACGCCTGAGGCGATCTGGCCGGTGTAGTTGACGCCGAAGGTCGCGGCCGGAGCGATCTTGAAGTCGATGCCCGCTTCGACGAGTGCCGCATCCCGGGCAATCGGCGCACCGCCGACGGTAAAGCCCTGGCCGCCGGCAAAGGCAAGCGTGGAGGTCGGCACGACATCGCCGAAGGCATGGCGCCAGCCGACGGTGCCACTCAGAACCGCCGCCGTTTCGCCGAAAGAAACGTCGGTCGAGGTGCGCACGCCAATCGTCGTGAAGGTCGTGTCGTTGTTGTTCGAGCGGCCGGAGAGCGCCGCTGCCCCGCCCTTTTCACGGAAACCGTCCGTGTCGAGGTTGAGATAGGCGAGATTGGCGAAGCCTTCGAAATCGAAGCGACCGGCACTCGCGGCATAGCTCGCCTCGCCGAAGATCTGGGCGGTGCGGGCGTCATAGGCCGCCGACAGGCTGTCGTCGAAACCGCCGAAGGACACGCTGCGCGTCGTTTCGATGCGATGCCAGCTGTAGGTCGCACCCGCCGTCAGCGACAGCGCGCCAAGCCCGGTCCCGGCATAGGCACCGATGTGGTAGTTGTCGCTGTCCCCGGAGGAATGACGGTCGACCACATCGAAGGACGAGCGGCTGTAGCCGCCGAAGAGACCGGCGCGCCAGTTGTCGCCGACGAGGCCATCGGCGCCCATGAGAAAGCCGCCGACGTTACGCTGGAAGCCCGCCGCATTGCCGTTGCCATCCGTATCGCCCCAGATGCCGAAGGCCTGGCTCCAGAAGGCGAAGCGGTCCGTATCGGCCGCAACGCTTTCAATGCCGCCTTCGCCATAGGCGAGCACTGGCGTCGCCTTGGTGCTGTCATCGCCGAAAGCCGCGCGGATGCGGTTGGTGGCTGCAGCGTTCAGGAGCAGGCCGTCCTGCAGCAGCATACCCTTGGTCGAGGCATGGATTTCACCCGAGAGCTGGTCGAAGGCAAAACGCGCCTGCGCGCGGTCGAGGTTGGTGAGCGCCGAATAGGCTGCATTGGAGAAGCCGAGGCTTTCAGCGGCGATCGCCGTTGCCCGCTGGTTGGCGGTTTCCGTGACATCCGCGAAGCGGATGTCGTTGCGGCTGAGTGTCAGCGTCACGTTGTTGGCGTCGTAGCCGAGCGTCGGATCGAGGAAGACGAGGCTCGATGCGACGTCGGCAAAGGTACCGGTCACGCCGCCGGCCGCCGTCAGGATCGTGTAGTTGGTCTGCGGCGCATAGCTGCCATTGGCTGCGAGCGCCAGGACAGAGCCGCCGTTGAGCGTCGCCTTGCCTGACGCGACGATCTTGTCGCTCTCGCCCTTGTCGTTGGCCTCGACCTCATAGGTCGAGCCCGCTGCAAAATTGATATCTCCGGCAACGTTGAGCGTGCCGATCGAATTGCCGGGGGCAATCACGCCGCCGTCGGCAATCGTGATGCTGCCGAACGTCCCGATGCCGCCGATGGCGCCGTCCTTTTCGATGGTGAGCCCTGAAGACGAGGCGATCGACCCTTGCACCGAAAGCAGGCCGGACTTGACCACGGTCGCGCCGGTATAGGTGTTCTGGCCGTTAAGCACGAGCGCGCCGGGGCCGAGCTTGGTGAGACCGCCGCTGCCGCTGATCGCCTTGTTGACGGCAACCACGTTGGCGGCGTCCGCCACGTCGAGCGCGCCACCGGCACCTTCGAGAACGATATCGCGGTCGATCTGATGCATGTCGCGACCGGCGATCCTGAGGGCCCCGCCATCGAGCCTCAGCTTGGCCGCTGCGCTGCCAAGCGCAGCGTCCTCTTCGACGACAACGGTACCTCCGTCGGTCACCAGCGTTTCGCCGATGAACGAATGATCGTCGATGCAATAGTCGCGGATCGCCTGCTGGAAGCGCGGATCGCTGCTCTTGCAATCAAGCAGCGTCTTCTTCTCCTGGTCGGTCAGACCGGCCAGAATTGGCAGGCCGTTCTCGTCGGCGATCTGGCCGAGATAGACGTCGTTGCGCATGTTGTTGCGGCTAAGGTTGAAGACCTTGCCCTTCTCGGCGAAGGTCGATGCTTCATCGCCCCAGACGATCCGGGTCCTGGCCGTCGCTGTCGCCGGATCCGTGTAGTTCTGCAGCACCGGACCGACCCAGCGCACCGTGTGCGCAACCGGCTCGTGGTCCGAAAGCGGCGTCTTCGATCCATCCGGATTGGTCACGTAGCTGACGTCGGTGATGACGCCCGAATAGGGATCCTTCGGATCGTCGGCGAGCGTCCACCACTTGCCGAAAGGACGAGACGCCAGGAAGTGATCGATCTTGACCCGGTGCCAGCTTGCCCAGGTGTTGGTGGCGTCTTCGCCGTGCGACGGCCAGGTGACACTGCCGTCGTTCAAGCCATGCGGCGAGAACTGCTCGCGCTCGTTCGGAAGCTGCAAGATCTGGAACTGCTTCTTCAGGATGTTCATCGTCTGCGGCAGGTTGCCGGCAACCGGGTACATCTCGTCGGCAAAGAGGCCAGAGGGAACGGTCGAGCCGTTGATCGCCGAAGCACTCTTGCCCTTCCACTCAGCGATATAGGCGTCGAGCTTCTGCTGATCCTTGGCATAGTCGCGCAAGAGGCTCAGATAGAAGCTGTTGCTCGGGCTCTTGACGTAGGTCTTCAGCAGCAATTCCTGCTGGCTGATCGAATGCAGGCCGCGTTCCGAGACATCGCCGGCATTGAAATCACCGGTGAGGATGATCGGCCGCGTCTCGGACTTCGCCCATTGATTGATGCCCTTGGCCTCGCTGATGCGGGTCGTCGGCGGGTCGTAATAGTTGAGGTGAGTGGTGCCGACGACCACCTGCGGCTTGCTGACGGTCGGATCGACCACCGTGTAGGTCACAATGTCGCCGAGTGTGCTGGCGCCGAAGGTGCCGGGGAGACGCGAGAACACGCCGGTATCGCTGTCCTGACGCGTCGCGTAGGTGCCAAGGCCCGCATTCTTCAGGATGCCGGGAATGTCGCGTGCGTAGGTGCTGTTGGCGCGGAACTCCTGGAAGGTCAGGATGTCGTAGTTCCCCTTGATGAAGAAGTCCGACATCACGCTCGGGTTGGCCTTGAAGCGGTCCAGCCAGGTGTTGAGCGTCAGGATCTTCATGCTGTCGTCGGCGGCGCGCGCCTCGGCCGCCGAGAGCGTCAGGCTCGTTCCGCACAGAAGGATCGCCGTCGCCAGGCGCAACGGTTGCGCAAGGCGCGCAAAAGCCCGCACCCCGCGGAGGTGGTGTCCACGTTGTCTCATATCTTGCTCCAATGTCGCGATGCGAACACGCTCCGTCACAAGACCTTCATGGCGATGGTATTGATGTGCGGAAGAGTTCACTGAAATGTACGATTACGGACATTAAGCGAGTCAAATGTCAGTTTTACAACATTTCATGGGGCGCCATAAAATTTCGCGCGGCCCATAGGTGCTGCGCTGATTTCCTTGGAGATCGGCGTCGGCCCTATGGTAGCAAAGCGTGCTGAGGGGCAATCAGGATGAGGGTGATGGACGATCGGGATATTTCGGATGGGGACAAGAAGACGCGCCGGCAGGCGCAGCTTCTCAGCCACCTCGAGAAGAACCACTATATCTCGATCGAGGAGATCACCGGCCTGTTCGGCGTCACCACCCAGACGGCACGGCGCGATATCATGGCGCTCGAACAGGAGGGCAAGGTGCGGCGCCTGCACGGCGGCGCGACCATTGCGACTCCGGTTGATCCCAACATCTACCGCCAGCGGCGCATCGACAACGCGGAGGTGAAGGAACGCATCGGGCAACTGACCGCCGAGCTTGTTGCCGACGGCGCTGCCGTCTTCCTCGACACCGGCACGACCTGCGAAGCGGTGGCGCGCGGACTGCTCAAGCGCCGCGATCTTCGTGTCGTCACCTACAGTCTGCGCGTCGCAACCACGCTCAGCGAAAGCAGCAGCTTTGCCGTCGCGGTGCCCGGCGGCTTCGTGCGGCAAGTGGATGCCGGCGTGTTTCGCGAGGAGACCGCCGACTATATCCGCAAGTTCAAATTCGACGTCGCCATCATCTCGGTCAGCGGCATCGATCAGGACGGCGATATCGGCGACGACGACCATGCCGAAGTCGCCGCCGTCTCGGCCGCGATGCGCCAGGCCGAGCGGGTGATCCTCGCCGTCGACAGCAGCAAGTTTGGCCGGCGTGCGCTGGTGCGCCTGGCTTCGCTTGCCGATATCGATGCGCTGGTAACCAATGAATTGCCGGAGGAGCGTCTCGTCTCCCTACTGCGCGAACACGGCGTCAGCATTCATTGCTAGTGTAAGGGCCGAAGCGATGGAAGCCCGCGACGATCTCTTGCCAGGGGCTTGAAACCTTTGGTGCGGCACCACACATAGGCATCAGGAAATTGCCCGTGGAGCCTGACGGACATGATCAACCGAAGGCTCCGGGCGTAGTTCGCGCGCAAACGCTGACCACGGATGTACTGGCAGTGTGACGCAGCGAGCGGGAAAAGGTCGGCATTGCCGGCCTTTTTTGTTTTGAACGCCGGCGAAGGCTCATATGGCCGGGCCCTACCAGCGAAGCGCCCAACGGCCGCCCAACGCCCCAAGCACCGTCAGCATGAGGACCGCGATCGTGTACCAGGTCGCGACGAAAAGCGGTGAATCGTCCGGGCAGTGGGCCGCGTAGAAGGTCGCGGCGATGCCGCCGGCCGCGAGCCCTGCCAGGGCGCCTGCAAGCCCTGGACGCGACGGGGCGCCATGGCGCAGTGCGAGAAGGAACAGCGCCAAGGGCGCAAGGCCGATCAGCGGAATGAAGGTCATGCAGACCAAATAGTTGGTTCCAACGAGTTTCGTCACCCAGCTACCGGATGGCACTGCAAGAAGCTCGAGCAACACACCGCCGACAACGAGCGCCGGCGCGACGGCAAGGTAGGGCACCAGCTTGCGCGGATCCGCGTCGGGCCATGCGGCAACGCGCATGGCCGCAAAAGCGGCCGTGGCGAGCGCGATAGTCACCACGAATTTGAACAGGAACCGCACCGTCTCGGCGGCAGCGGCGATATCCGGCCGCGGCCCGAGCAGGATCGAGAACACGACACCGGCAAGGACGAGTGCGCCGATGGCGACGCCGGACCATACGGTGTTCATCGGCAGGCCGGGTCGCCGATTGTCCGCTGCGAGAGCCTTGATGAGGTCGTTCGTGTCCATGGTCAGTTTCGTCCAAATCGGCGGGCGATTGCAGCAAGGCCTCGGTGAAGCGCCACCCGAACCGCCGTTTCATTCATGTCCAGTTTCTGCGCCGTCTCAGCCACCGTGAAACCCTCGATCGAAATCGCGTTGACCACTGAGCGCTGCCCAGGTGCCAGCCCTTCCAGCGCCCGGCCGATTTCCCAATCCCTGGCCTTTTCCGTCTCGACGCTTGCCAGCGTGTCTTCAAGCCCCTCGATGCCGACCGTCGGGCGGCGAGCCTGACGACGCACGGCATCGACGTATTTGTGCCTGGCAATGGCATGCAGCCACGGTATGACCGGCGCATCCTCCCGCCAGGTGTGGCGCTTGACGTGCGCTGCCAGCAGCGCCTCCTGCACGACGTCCTCGGCATCGACGCCTCCGCCGATGGTCCAACGTCGGGCCCAGCCACGGATCGCCTGCGCTGCGTCCCGCAGGAAGTCGGCATAGGCTTTTTCGTCGCCGGCCACGGCCGCGCGGAGAAGTCTTGCGAGATGTTCGTCGTCCGCGCCGCTCACCCGCGCCTTTCCTCCCCATTCGCCGATTCCCGGCGTTTGTTACACGGCTATCTCAAATTCGCGGCCGCTGTCTCCTCAGACCGACCTCGCAAGCCCATCACGAAAGCGTGTTGCCAACGTTATGTAACGCCCGGTGTCGCCGCGGCGAAAGACCCGATGTGCGCCTCAGACAGGACGCACGGGAACAGTTCAACACGGAGATAATATGATGTCCATGAAGTCCACGATCAGCAGCGCAATGCTGGCAAGCGCGGTCGCCGCCGCCCTGTCGTCGCTCGCGGTTGCGAGCCCACTGACTGAAGCGCAGGTCAAGTCCGCCATGGATGCCGGCAAGGAGAAATGCTTCGGCGTCGCGCTCAAGGGCCAGAACGATTGCGCCGCCGGCCCGGGCACGACGTGCCAGGCAACATCCACCGTCGACTATCAGGGCAATGCCTGGAAATTCGTCGACGGCGGCACCTGCACGACGATGAAGCTGCCCGACGGCCGCATGGGTTCGCCCGAGGCGCTTTCGCGCGACATGCCGTCCTGATCGATCGCAATTCAGGAACGGGACGCGGGGCGATCGCGTCCCGTTCCGCCTCGGTTTTCAAGGGGTAGCGGTCCAGGGACGTTCCCACCCGCCATCCAGGGTCTCAGGATTATGACGGGATTGGCAATGCGCACATCAACGGACGACGGCAGCAGACTTGCCCCGGTAGGTCCTCACCTGCCGAAACACGAATCGCCGGGCTCGCCGGAACGAGCTTCAAGCATCAGCACCTCCAGGCGATCCTTGCCGATGATGCCTGCGGCGGCTTCTTCGAAATTCATGCGGAGAACTACATGGGTGCCGGCGGACCGCCGCATGCGGCGCTCGCCCGCATTCGCCAGGATTTTCCGGTGTCTCTGCATGGTGTCTCCATGTCGATCGGCGGCCCACAGCCACTCGACAAGGCGCACCTGGGGCGGTTCAAGGCACTGGTCGACCGCTATGAACCGGCCCTCGTCTCCGAGCATCTCGCCTGGTCGACCCACGAGACCACCTTCTACAACGATCTCTTGCCGCTGCCCTACACCGAGGCCACCGTTGCCCGCGTATCCGATCATATCGACGAGGTCCAGGACGCGATCGGCCGCCGGCTGCTGCTCGAAAACCCGTCGACCTACGTCACCTTCCAGGATTCGACGATGAGCGAGACGGCGTTCATCCGCGAACTGGTGAAGCGCACCGGCTGCGGGCTGCTGCTCGACATCAACAATGTCTTCGTTTCCGCCACCAACCAGGGCTATTCGGCGCTTGCCTATCTCGATGACTTCCCACTTGAACATGTCGGAGAAATCCACCTTGCCGGGCATGCGGAGCAGCAAGACGACGAAGGCGACCTGCTCCTGATCGACAGCCATGACGGGCCGGTTGCCGACGCCGTCTGGAAACTCTACGACATCGTCATCGCCCGCGTCGGCGCCATCCCGACGCTGATCGAGTGGGACAGTGCCATTCCGGACTGGCCGGTCTTGAAACGCGAGGCCACTGCGGCGCAGACGATCCTCGATGCCTACGGGCAGCGGATGCCGCGGGAGAATATCCGTGTCCGCGCCTGAAGGCATGCTCCCCATGCCTCTTGACCGCATCGGCAATTATGCCGCCGGTTTCGTGCCGCCGCTGCTCGCACCTGACCGGCCGACGCCGGCTCTGGTCGCCGGCCCGAACGGCAAGGCGGCGGTGAAGCGCTTCAATGTCTACCGCAACAACGTCACCGTCAGCCTGATCGAAGCGCTGGCGGCGACCTTCCCGGCGACCGAACGCATTACCGGCGAAGCTTTCTTTCGCGCCATGGCCCGCTTTCACGTGCGCGAAACACCGCCAGTCTCGCCGCTGCTCTTCGAATATGGCCGCGACTTTCCGGGTTTCATTGCCCGCTACGAATATGCCCAATCCATGCCATGGCTTGCCGATGTAGCAAGGATCGAACGGGCCTGGCTCGACGCCTATCACGCCGCCGACGCCCCGGCGCTTCCGCCTTCTGCACTTTCCCTGATTGCGCCCGAGCAGCTCGGCGGCGTCGTCTTCGATCCGCATCCGGCGACCAGGCTTGTCCGTTCCGATTATCCGGCCGTCACGATCTTTGCCGTCAACCGCGAGAGCGGGCCGGTGGGGCGTGTCGAAACGGCTGATGCGGAGAGCGCGCTGATCACCCGCCCCGACCTGGAGGTCATCGTTCGCCGTCTCGCGCCCGGCGCCGATCTTCTGCTTTCGCGGCTGCTGGCAGGCATCCCCCTCGCCGCGGCTGCTGCGGATGCTGCCACGCAATGCCCTACGCTTGATCTCGCAGCCGCAATCGCCACCGCGCTCGAAGCGGGGGCCTTTACGGCAACTCATCACGGAGGATGAAACCATGATGTCCGCATCCAGATTTTCGCAAAACGGCCATACAGCCGATCTGTCGCAATGGACCCGTCGGGCGAACCGAGCCGTCGGCGCGCTCGCGCCGCTCTGGCTCTCCCAGCTTGTCCTGCGCTTCGGCCTTGCCGTTCCCTTCTTTCGGTCAGGCATGAGCAAGTGGGACGGGTTCCTGCAATTGAACGACGTGGCGGTCCTGCTGTTCAGCTCGGAGTTCCGGCTGCATCTACCCGGCGGCCCCTATCCCTATCCGGCTCCCGCCGTGACGGCCTTTGCCGCCGGTTCGGCGGAAATCATTCTTCCCATATTGCTTGTCTTCGGCCTGGGAACGCGTTTTGCCGCCCTCGGGCTGTTGGTCATGACGATTGTTGTGCAGCTGACCGTACCGGACGGCTGGCCGATCCACATCACCTGGGCTGCCATGGCGCTCGCGCTGATGACCTCCGGTCCCGGCAGTCTGTCACTGGACCACGCACTGTGCGCCTGGCGCAAGGGCGAGCGATAGGCCGCGCGCGATCCCGGCGCCTGCTTTGACCGCAGGCAGCGCCCTTCAATTCGGGCGCAGCCGAACCGGGGTATCGACGATCAACTTGGTCCAGTCGTCAATGAACCGGGAGCGCTGCAGCCGGTCCTGCGCGGCAAGCAAGGCCGGGCCGATCCGGATCGGCCGGCCGATCCCGGACTCCACCAGTTTTTCGGGTCCGTCGACCTCGGCCGGCAGTGCGCCGCTCCGCGAGAAGAAAAACGCTTTCTCCCGTGCCACGTCCTGTCCTCGTTCGGACAGCAGATAATCGAGGAAGCGACCGGCAAGCTCGGGGCGCTTGGCGCCCGTCGGAACCAGGGCGCCGCGGCTGAGGATCAGCGTGTAGTCGCGCGGCAGCACAATCCTGAGCTTGCCATTACGTCGCGCCGCGGCATAGGCGTAGGAGCCGAGGATGTTGTAGCCGATATAGACGTTGCCGCTGTCGAGTTCAGACAACACCGCATTGTTGCAGCAGCGCAGCACGGCTTCGGCGCGGCTGAGGCTCTCAAGCAGGCGGCCGTAGGTCGTCGAGGCCTGCTGGGCATCGAGGAAGGCGAGCAGATAGCCGATACCGGACTGGCGCAGGTCGTAGGTGCCGATGCGGCCGCGATAATAGTCCGGCTTGAAGCGCAGCAGGTCGGTGAGCTCTCCATGGGTGTGCGGCACATCCTCCGGCGGCACGAAATCCTTGTGGTAGACCATGACGGAGGGCTCGAAGGTAAAGCCGAAGACCTCGTCACGCCAGTTCGCCCAGGCCGGCACGTCGCGGGTTTCCGGCGAGACATGCGCCAGCGCACAGCCGTCGTTTGCAAGCTTCACCAACTGATCGACGGACGAAGACAGCAGGAGATCACCGAAAGGCTGCTTCAATCGGCAGGCGATGTCGGCGTCCCGATAGAGATCGTTGGTCACGTAGTCCGTATAATCGATGGCGACATCGCGCGCCGTCTCCTGAAAATCGCGGATCAGCGGCTCCATCGCCTCGATGTCGGTCGCGCCGTTGATGACAAGCCGGCCGCGCTCGGCTTCGAGCGCCGGAAAGAACGCCCGCGTGCCCTCGACCGCGCCGGCCGGGCTGGCAAAGCCAAGGACCGCAACAAGTGCGATCGGTCGAAGTTGCCGCCACATCCTCATGTTCCCTCCCGATAAAGGGGAACATCGAGAATGACCGTGAAGTCGCGCCCGCCTTTCTCCAGAAACCGAACTGTGCCGCGATGCGCCAGCGCCACCTCCGCCGCGATTGCAAAGCCGAGCCCCATGCTTCCCTCTCCCATCTTGGAACTGACGAACCGCGTCGTGACCGCCGCCCATTCTGCTGGCGGAATGCCGGGACCGTCGTCGGCGACCTCCACCAGGGCCCGGTCATCCTCGCGCCTCACGCGCACGGCCAGCCGTTGCTCGACACCATGCTGCAGCGCGTTGTCGATGATATTGGCTATCGCCTCACGCAGGCTCACCGCATCGCCGCGCACGAAGACCGGCTCGGCACTGTCCTCGAAGGAAACGACGACGTCCGGGTCGACTGTAATCGGCACCGTCGAGCGGAAAGCCTTCCGGGCGATATCGCCAAGGTCGACGGGCTTGAAGCGCACGGAATCGGACCGGTGGATGACCATGGCATGGCTGAGCAACTGGTTGGTGAGGCGCGCCAGCTGGCTGACGCGGTCCCGCACGCGCCCGAGATGCCGCTTGCGGTTGACGTCGAGGTCGTCGTCTTCGAGCATGTCGACCTGTGCCGAAAGGGCTGTCAGCGGCGTGCGTATCTGATGCGCCGCATCGGCGATGAAGCGCTGAAGCAAGGTGACGCGCTCGTCGAGGCGGCCCATGAAGTGATTGATCGACCCGACGAAAGGCTTGAGCTCCCTGGGCATGTCGGCCTCGACGGGGGTCAGATCCTGCGGATCGCGGGCACGCAGCGTCGCGGCAAGGGCATCGACGGGCAGCAGTGAATAGCGGATGGCAAGCACGGTGCCGGCAAGCGCAAGCAGGCTCATGATGCCGACGAGGATCATGGCGCGGGTCGTCAATTCCCCGGCAAGCCCGCGCCGCGCTTCGGTCGTCTGCGCCATGACCACATAGGCCCAGCCGGAGAAGGACGGATCCGAAAGCGCCCGCGAGACCACGGCCACGCGGACCGGCACGTTGCGATATTCCGTCGTCAGGAACACCGGGCCGGCCCGCGCCGCGGTGACGTTTATGCCGATGTCGAGATCGTCGTAGCCGGTCAAGGTTCGGCCGTCGGGGCCAACCACGCGATAGAAAATGCGGTCGCGCTCGGCAAGGCCAAGCAACTCGAAGGCCGACGACGGAAGCGTTACACCCAGATTGCCCGCATCCACAGTCATGTTCGCGGTGATCTGGATCGCCGCCCCGAGGAGCAGCCGGTCATAGGCATCGTCGGCGGCCGCGCGGGCATAGTACCAGGCGGCGGCGGAAAGCAGCGTCGCACCACCACAAAGCACCAGCGCCACGCGCAGCACGAGCCGCCAGAAGAGCGAGGTTTCACGCCGCTTCATCGGCCACCAGTTGATAGCCGAGACCGCGGATGGTAACGATGCGCACCGACGAGCCCTCGATCTTCTTGCGCAGCCTTCCGACATAGAGTTCGACGGCGTTGGGGTTGACGTTTTCGTCGAAACCGAAGAGCCGATCGAGCAGTTCGTCCTTGCTGAAAACCCGGCCCGGCCGGGCGGCCAGCACTTCGAGAAGCGTGATCTCGCGCCGCTTGAGCTGGACCTCGCGGTTGCCGACCCGCACGGAGCGGCTGTTGCGGTCGAGCACCAGATCGCCGCACTCGATGAGGTTGGTCGGGTCGCCCTGGCGGCGGCGCAGGAGCACGCGCGTGCGCGCTTCGAGCTCGCGGAAATCGAACGGCTTGACGAGATAGTCGTCGGCGCCAAGGTCCAGCGCGCCGACCCGGTCCTCGATTTCAGAACGCGCCGTCAGCACCAGCACCGGCGTCGTCTTTTTCCGGGCGCGCAGATGGCGCAGGATCTCAAACCCGTCGAGCCCCGGCAACATGACGTCGAGGATCACGAGATCATAGTCGGTAAATTCGAGTATGTCGGCGGCGGCTTGACCGTCCGTCTGCCAATCGACGGTGTGCCCGACCTTTTCCAGTCGCCGGCTGATTGCCTCCCCGACATCCCTCGTGTCCTCCACCAGAAAGATGCGCATGGGCAAGCAGTGACACGGAAGATTTCACCGATCAACCCGGCGGATCTGACCGCTTTCGTGACAGCGTGGTGACAGGTTCGCGGAGGAAAGAGGACTGCCTGATCGCCACAACGGGAGATGCGGCCAGGGTCTGGAGGACAATCATCGCCGAGGCATTTTCAGGCGGCCGCCACGCGGTCCGTCGATGCGGGTCGATGCCGTCCGGATCCTGGCTGTCACGGTGGAGGCAGGCGCGCGATAGCGCCTTTGAAAGAAGAACTCATGGATGGGAGAGAGACCATGACCCGAACCTTTGTGAAGACCCTTCTGGCGGCCGGCTTTTTCGCCGCCGTGGCATCGCCCGCCGGTGCGGAGCCGTCGAAGCCTGAGTGCCTGGCCGGCGCCAAGCCCGGCGGTGGCTTCGACCTGACCTGCCGGCTTGCCGCCAATGCGCTGCTCGAAGCCAAGATCATCGGCAAGCCGATGGCCGTTACCTATATGGAAGGCGGCGTCGGTGCCGTTGCCTACAACCATGTCATCGGCAAGCGCGGCGCCGACGGCAACCTGATCACCGCTGCTTCCTCCGGCTCGGCGCTCCTGATCGCCCAGGGCAAGTTCGGGCAATATGACGAAAACGCCGTGCGCTGGCTCGGCGCGCTCGGCGCCGACTACGGCGTGCTCGTGGTCGCCGCGGATTCCCCCTACAAGAGCCTCGGCGAGCTGATCGCCGCCTACAAGGCAAGCCCGACCGACTTCTCCGTCGCCGGCGGCGGCGCTGTCGGCTCGCAGGACTGGATGAAGGGCTCGCTCTTGGCAAAAGCTGCGGGACAGGAGCCGAAGCAGATGCGCTACGTCGCGCTTGAAGGCGGCGGCGCAGTACTGACGGCGCTCGAAGGCGGCCACGTCAAGGTCGGTGCCGGCGATGCGGCGGAAATGTCCAAGCACCATGCGGCCGGCAAGGTCCGCGTGCTCGCGGTCATGGCGCCCGATCGCCTGCCGGGCGAACTCGCCGAAGTGCCGACCGCCAGGGAACAGGGCGTCGACATCGAATGGCCGGTCTGGCGCGGCTACTACGTCGGCAAGGACGTCTCCGACGCCGACTACAAATGGTGGGCCGATGCCTTCACCAAGCTCGCCGCAACGCCGGAATTCGTGAAGGAGCGCGAGGCGCGCGGCCTCTACGAATACACCCAGGTGGGCGACGCCTTCGACCAGCAGGTCAAGGCGGACGTGGCACGCTTCAAGATCATCGCCAAGGAAGCCGGCATGTAAGCCGGACGGTGGAGCGGGACAGTCTCCCGCTCCGCTTGTTTGCCACCACTTTACGGGCTCCCTGCCGATCGTCTCATCCGGCCGGATTGAAGACCCGTTCCCTGGCGTAAACATCTGGAACAGAACCATGTCAGACACCACTTCCTCATCCTCCCGCATCGGCAGGGTCGGCGGGCTCTTGATGCTCGCGCTGGCGATTGCCTATGGCATCGGCGGCAGCCAGATCGAATATGCCTTCGCCTCGGACCCGCTCGGTCCACGCGTCGTGCCGGTGCTGCTCGCCATCACCCTCGCGGTGCTTTGCCTCTTCTACCTGAAAAGCCCCGGAACGACCGAATCCTTTCCGCAGGGGCGGCTTCTCGTGAAGATCATTGCAGTACCGCTCCTGCTTCTTGCATCGGCACTGCTTCTGGAGCCCGCCGGCTTCGCCGCCTCGATCTTCCTGCTGACCTTCGGCGTCGGCTGGATCTTCGGCGCGCCGCTGCGTCTCGCGCTGATTGGCGGCGTCGGGCAAGCCGCCCTCTGGTGGTTCGTCTTTTCCTACCTGCTCGACGTCTATCTGCCCGCCGGCCGGCTGTTTGGCTGATCCGCCGGCTATGGAGTGATCTCAATGAATCTCGATTATCTCTGGAACGGTTTTACCGTCGCCCTGACCCTGCAGAACCTGCTCATCGGTCTTGCAGGCTGCTTCATCGGCACCCTGGTCGGCGCCCTGCCGGCGATCGGGCCGATCAACGGCATCGCGCTGCTGATCCCGATCGCCTATACGATGGGCCTGCCGGCCGAAAGCACGATGATCCTGCTCGCCGCCGTCTATTGCGGGGCCGAATATGGCGGCCGCATTTCCTCGATCCTTCTGAACGTGCCGGGCGATGCCGGCGCCGTCATGACGGCGCTCGACGGCAACCCGATGGCCCGCCAGGGCCGCGCCGGCGAAGCGTTGATGCTCTCCGGCCTCTCCTCCTTCGTCGGCGGGGTCTTCGGCGCCGTCGGGCTGGCGCTGTTCGCGCCGCTGCTTGCGGGCCTCGCCATCGGCTTCGGCCCGGCCGAATACTTCGTGCTGATGGTGTTCGCCTTCGCGACCCTCGGTTCCATGGTCGGTAGCCAGCCGGTAAAGACGCTGATCGGCTGCACGCTCGGCCTGATGCTTGCGACCGTCGGGCTCGACGCCACCTCCGGCGCCTATCGCTTCACCTTCAACGAGCCGGAACTCGGCGACGGCATCGAATTCGTCGTGCTGGTCATCGGTCTCTTCTCGGTATCCGAGGCGCTGCTGATCCTCGAACACCAGGCAAGCGGCGTCACGGTCATCCGCGAACTCGGCCGCATGACCGCCCGCCTCGACGATATCCGCAAATCGATCGGTGCCACGCTGCGTGGTTCGGTCATCGGCTTCATCGTTGGCGTGTTGCCGGGCACCGGCGCATCGGTTTCGAGCGCCGTTTCCTACACCACGGAGAAGCGCATCTCCGACAGCGAAGGCACCTTCGGCAAGGGCGACGTACGAGGTCTCACTGCCCCTGAGGCTGCCAACAACGCCACCGCCTGCGGCGCCTTCGTACCGATGCTGACGCTCGGCGTGCCCGGCTCCGGCACGACCGCCGTCATGCTCGGCGCATTGATGCTCTACAACATCCAGCCGGGTCCGATGCTGATTACCGAGCGGCCGGAAGTGGTCGGCGGTCTCGTCGCATCGCTCTTCATCGGCAACGTACTCTTGCTTCTCCTCAACCTGCCGCTCGTCAACATCTTCGCCCGCGTCTTGACGGTACCGAACTGGCTGCTGGTTCCGGGCATCCTCGTGCTGTCGGTTGTCGGCGTCTATTCCACCCACGCCTCGATTTTCTCGATCCTCCTGATGCTCGGCATCGGCATCATCGGCTGGCTGCTTCGAAAGGCCGGCTTCGACATGGCGCCGATCATCCTCGGTTTCGTGCTCGGCCATGTGATGGAGGTGAACCTGCGCAATGCGCTGGCGATCAGCGGCGGCGATATCTCGATCCTGTTCCAGAGCAAGATCTCGATCATCCTCTGGATCCTGGCGGGCGCCATGGCCGTGATGCCACTCGTCGCCGGCTGGAGGCGGACGAAGGTCGTCAAGACCGCCACCAGCTAGCTGATCCCTCTCTCTGTCGGCTGCTTGGACAGCGGCGCGCGAGCCCATGGCGGCGCGCCGCTGTCGTCGTTTTGAGCGGCATTCAGACTATAAATCCAATGTAGACTTTTACGTCTACGCGTGATTTAAGGATTGCTATCGAGGAAGAGGAACGCCGTGACCCCAGAACTCCGCCCCTATTGCCTGGTCTGCGACGCGATCGCCTTGCTGTTCCAGCCCTATGCCGAGGTCGTGCTGCACGATCTGGCGACTGAAACCGTCGTCCATATCGCTGGCAACTTCTCCAAGCGCGAGATCGGCGAAGCTTCGCTGCTGAGCGAAATCGGGTTCAGCCAAGGCGAAGCGATCATCGGCCCCTACGAGAAGGTCAATTGGGACGGACGCTCGATCAAGGCGATCAGCGCCGTGCTGCGAAACGCGGACGGCAAGGCGATCGGCGTGCTCTGCATCAATGCCGATGTCTCCGACTTTCATGCGGCACTCAGGACGCTCAACGCGCTCGTCCGCGTTCCCGTCGACGCGGACAAGCCCGAGAGCCTGTTCAAGGAAGACTGGCACGAGCGCGTCAACGAATATGTCCAGCAATGGACCGTGGCGCGCGGGCTGACAGTCTCGAGCCTGAGCCGCAACGACAAGCAGGCGCTGGTGATCGCCCTTTCTGCTGATGGCGCCTTCGGCGGCAAGAATGCCGCCTCCTACATCTCGCGCATCCTCGGCATGGGCCGGGCGACCGTCTACAAATATCTGAGCCAGGGGAGCGCGCCATGATCGTCATCGATCGAGAAAGGCTGGCCGAGCTGCCGTTGCTGACGCTCGCGGCACCGGCCATCCGCGACGCCTATATCGCCGTCACCGACGGTCGTGCCAATCTGCCGCCGGTCGGCTATCTGCCGCTTCCCGGTCGGAATGCGGATTGCCACATCAAATACGGCTACATCGAAGGCGATCCGATCTTCGTCGTGAAGATCGCCTCCGGCTTCTACGACAATCCGGCCAAGGGACTGCCGTCGAGCACCGGCATGATGGTTGCGGTCTCCGCAGAGACCGGCGACGTGGTGGCCGTGCTCGACGACAAGGGTCTCCTCACCGATCTTCGCACCGGTCTCGGCGGTGCGATCGCGACCACGGCGCTCTGGCGCAAGGACGCCTGCTCGATCGGGATCGTCGGCGCCGGCACGCAGGCGCGCATCCAGATCCGGGCGCTTGCCTCCCTCTCGAATCGTCCATTGCGGTTCACGGTCTGGGGGCGATCAATGGAACGGGCGAACGCCGTGCTTGCCGACCTCGCGGACCTCGGCCTTCCCATCGCTGCGACAACCGATCTCGAAGCGCTCTGCCGCCAGTCCGATGCGATCGTAACCACGACGCCATCGAAGAAGCCGCTGATCCGATCGGCCTGGATCGGGCCTGGCACCCATATCACCGCCATGGGCGCGGACGCACCCGGCAAGCAGGAGCTCGAAACTGCCCTCGTTGCCCGCGCCGACCGCCTCTTTGTCGATCTCGCCGAGCAATGCCTGGACCACGGGGAATTTTCTGCAGCGGCTCGGGCCGTGGTGATCCAGGAGGAACGCTGTGTCGCCCTCGGCGCGGTCCTTTCCGGTGCGGCCGAAGGTCGACGTTCGGACAACGACATCACCATCGCCGACCTGACAGGGATCGCGACGCAGGACATCGCCATTGCCCGCACGGTGCTCGATGAACTCGGCTTGCTCGGCCGTTCGCAAGGAACAACCGCATGACCAAAGACGTCTTCGAAACGACCGCGCGCGCTGTCCGCGCACGCCAGCGCATCCGCCCCTTCATCTACGAGACGCCACTGATCCCGTCGCGCGCGATCGGTTCGCAGACAGCCTCGACGGTACTGTTGAAGGCGGAAAACCTGCAGCTGACCGGCTCCTTCAAGATCCGGGGGGCTGCGAGCAAGATGACCTCGCTGCCAAGGGACCAGCAGGTGATCACTGCCTCCTCCGGCAATCACGGCATCGGTTCTGCCCATGCGGCAAGCGCGATCGGCCAGAAGCTGACGGTGGTGCTGCCCGAGATTGTCAAGCCGGCGAAGCTGGAGCGCATCCGCGCCTACGGCGTCGAGGTCGTCCTTCACGGTTCCGAAACCGGGCTTGCCGAACAGCATGCGCAGCAGCTGGCCGCGACCGAAAAGCTCGGCTACGTCTCGCCCTACAACGACCCGGAAATCATCGCCGGCCAGGGCACGATCGCACTTGAACTCCTTGAGCAAGCCGAACGCATCGACAATGTCTTCATCGCCATGGGCGGCGGCGGACTGATCAGCGGCATCGGCTCGGTGCTGAAGAGTTTCCGCCCGCATACTCGCGTCATCGGCGTGTCCGCTGCAAATTCGGCAGCGCTTGCGGCCTCGATAAGGGCCGGCCGGGTGGTCGAAACCGAACACCTCGAAACGCTCGCCTATGCCGTTGCCGGCGGTCTCGACGAAGACAGCGTGACCCTCCCATTGTCGATGGCCGTGGTCGATGAGGTCGTGACCTGCTCGGAAGCAGAGATCGCGGCCGCAATGCGGGACCTGCTGCTCGACGAGCATATGCTGGTAGAGGGGGCGGCAGCTCTCGCACTTGCCGGCTTCCGGCAGATCGCGGCGAGGTGCACCGGCCAGACCAACGTCATCCTGCTTTGTGGCGGCAATGTCGACGGCGCCAGCGCGCTGCCTTCGTTGCTGGGCTAGAGACGCCGCTGCATGGCGCTGCCCCGCCTCGCCTCGCCTCTAGAGGCTGACGCGCTCCACGTAGTAGCGCGGGATCTTCACCCGGTCCCGGTCGCGGTAGAAGTCGATGCAGAAGTCGACGAAGGCCTTGAACCGCTTCGAGACGTGCCGGCGGCGCGAATAGATGAGGTTGATCGCCGTCTGCGGCGAGCGCCAGTCCGATAGCACCGGCTCCAGCAGGCCGGCTTGCCGCTCGGTCTCGACGAAAAAGTCGGGCAGATAGGCGATGCCCTCACCGGCGACGGCGAAATACTTGATCGTCCAGTAGTCGTTGGTTGTGCAGGTCGCCGTCGGCAGCAGGTCCACCTCGTCTTCGCCTGACTGTGTCAGATACCAGGACTGCAGCCGCGTCGGCTGGCGGAAGACGAGGCCGCGGTGGCCGGCAAGGGCATCCGGATTATCCGGCTGGCCATGGCGGGCGATGTATTGCGGGCTGGCGAAGAGGCCGTAAGACGAGACCGAAAGTCTGCGGCTGATGTAGTCGACATCGGACGGCTCGCCCCAATGGAAGATACCGTCGAGCGCCTGTTCGGTGACGTCGGAGAATGGCTGGCGCGAGGACAGGAACACAACGTCGAGATTGACCTGCGGATATTGCTGGCGAAAGGCATAGAGCAGTTCCGAGGTGATCGTCGTGCCGAACTCGCCGGTCGAGCCCACGCGCAGGGTGCCCGCCACCTCCTGGCGCATCTCCGCCATCGCGGTTGCCGCATCGTCGCAATTCGACTGAATGAGCCGGGCGTAGCGCAGGAACTCCGCGCCCGCGTCGGTCACATGCAACTGATGACCCTCGCGCACGAAGAGCTCGATGCCGAACTCATCCTCCAATTGCCGGATCTTGTGGCTGAGTGTTGATTTCGGCAGGCGATAGCGCCTGGAAGCCGCAGAAATCGAGCGGGAATCCGCAACTTTCACGAAACAGTCTATGAGCGAGAGATCCATATTTCGTCCAAAATCTTGCACGATATGTCCAGAGAATAGCCTATTTCGGCCCATTGTGTAAACGACTGGGAATTGGGAATATTCACTGGAGCTAAGGGAGAAGAGGTTCCAGTGAGCGATATCAGAGAATTCATTCGCGCCGCATCGGGCACCGGCGGCAAGGCAACGTTGGCGATCCGCGGCGGTCGCCTGGTCAACGTCGTTTCGGAAGAGATCTATCAGGCCGACGTCGCGATCTATGGCGAACGCATCATCGCCGTCGGCGACATCTCCGACTATATCGGGCCAGAGACCAGGATCGTCGATGCCACCGGCAAATACCTGGCACCCGGCATGATCGACGGGCATCTGCATGTCGAATGCTCGAAGATGTCGCTGACGAGCTTTGCCAAGGCCGTCGTGCCGCTCGGCACCACCTCGATCGTCACCGGCCTCGACCAGATCATCGTCGTCGGCGGCCCGGCCGCGGCGCGCGAGTTCCTCGACGAGGCAAAACAGACGCCACTCAAGGTCTTCTGGGGCGCGCCGTGCAAGACGCCCTACACCATGCCGCGCTCGACCGTCGGCCACTATTTCAGCCCGGCCGACCACCAGGCGACGCACCACTGGCCGGAATGCGTCGGCATATGGGAGACCGTGCGCGAGTTCATCCAGGAGGAGGACGCCGACGTGCTCGCGGCGCTCGAACTCGCCGAAAAGAGCCGCCTGCCGGTTCTCGGCTGCTGCCCGATGACCCGTGGCGCGCGGCTCAACGGCTACCAGCAGTCCGGCGTTCGCGCCGACCACGAGAGCTACACGCCGGAAGAAATGCTCGAAAAGCTGCGCGCCGGCATGCATGTCGTTGTACGGGAATCCTCGATCTCGCACTTCCTCGCCGACAACCTGCGTATCGTCACGGAAATGGGCGTTAAGGCACTGCGCCGCATCAGCTTCTGCACCGATGACGTGGTAGCAAGCGACATCCTCAAGCGCGGCCATCTCGACAACATGGTGCGCATGGCGATCGCCATGGGCATTTCGCCGATGGCGGCGATCCAGATGGCGACGATCAACGGCGCCGATGCGCTCCGCATCGACGACAAGGTCGGCTCGATCTCGCCCGGCCGCGCGGCCGACATCCTGCTCGTCGACGACCTGCGCAACTTCACCATCGAAACTGTCGTCGCCAAGGGTGAAGTCGTCGCCCGCAACGGCAAGATGGCGATCGAACTGATCCCGCCGCAGCGCAGCGTCGCACTTCTGAACTCGGTGAAGGTCGCGCCGCTTCAGCCCGGCGATCTCAAGGTCGCCTATCACGGCGCCGGCGAGACGGCAGACGCCATGGCGATCGCCGTCACCCCGGAAAAGATCTTCGTGCGCACTCGCCGCGACGTGACGCTTGCGGTCAAGGACGGCCAGGTGCTCGCAGATCCCGCACGGGACGTGCAATACGTCACCGTCGTCGAACGCTACGGCAAGACGAGCAACCGTCCGGTCGCCTTTGCCTCCGGCTTCGGCCTCAAGCAAGGCGCGATCGCCAGCTCCACTGCGCCCGATGACAACAACATCATCTGCATCGGCGCCGATCTCGAGGATATGCGTATCGCCATCAACCACCTGATCGCCAACCATGGCGGCCAGGTCGTGGTCAGGAACGGCAAGGTCGAAGCCTTCCTGCACCTGCCGATCGGCGGCATCGTTTCCGACATCGAGCCGGCCGAGATGGCAGCGCTGGAAGACCAGCTCGACGACGCGGCCCGCGCCCTCGGCTGCCCGCTGCCCTGGCCCTTCATGTACATGTTCGTGTTGCAGATCACGGCGATCCCGGAATATGCGATCACCGATCTCGGTGTCGTCGACTGCGTCGGGCTGAAGGTGATCTCGCCGTTTTCGCCCGCCGGTGGGGACGAGCGCGCCGTCGCTGCGGAATGATGCCTTGGAAGGGGGCCGGTCATGCCGGCCCCCTTCTTCGTTCAAAAAAAGGGGAACAAGATGAACTATCAGAACAAGTCCGTGGAGGCGGCACCAAGCCCGGAGACATCCTGGCTCGCAGCGCTGCTCGACCGCTACTTCCAGATTTCGCGGCTCGGCTCGACCGTCCGCACCGAGATCCTCGCAGGCCTCACCACCTTCCTCGCCGCCTCCTACGTCATCGTCGTCAATCCCTCAATCCTGGCGCATGCCGGCATTCCGTTTTCGGCCGGCGTGACGGCGACGGTGCTCGTCAGCTTCATCGGCAGCTGCGCCATGGGGCTCTATGCGCGTAGCCCCATTCTGGTGGCGCCGGGCATGGGCATCAACGCGCTCTTTGCCTACACCATGGTGGTCGGCGCCAAAGTGCCGCTCGAGGTCGCGCTTGGCTGCGTCTTCTGGGCCGGCGTGCTCTTTACCGTCATGGCGTTCTTCAATCTGCGCCAGACGATCATCGAGGCGATCCCTGTCGATCTGCGCTATGGCATCGCCTGCGGCATCGGCCTCTTCATCGCGCTGATCGGCCTGGAAAACGCCAAGTTCATCGTCGCCAACCCCGACACGATCGTTGGTCTCACGCAGTTCAACCCGGTCACCCTCACCTTCATCGCCGGCTTCGTGCTCACGGTGGCGCTGGTGGTGCGGCGGGTTCCGGGCGCGATGATGGCCGGCATGATCCTCACCACTATTCTCTCGATCCCGATCGGTCGCTGGTGGGGCGACGGCAGCGCGTTTTGGCCGGAGACGCCGGATGTGCACACGCTGGTCAACTGGAGCGGTTTCTCCGCTGCACCGGATTTCAGCTTCGTCGGCCAGATCGATCTCCTGGGCGCGCTGAACCTGATCTACCTGCCCTTCATCTTTGTCTTCCTGTTCACCAACTTCATCGAGGCGCTCTCGACCTTCCTTGGCCTTGCGGAAGCGGCAGACCTCAAGGATGAAAACGGCATGCCCCGCAACATCCGGGAATCGATGCATGTCGACGCCATCGCGGCACTGATTTCCGCACCGCTCGGCACCAGCCCGGCGACCGTCTATCTCGAATCCGGCGCCGGCATCCAGCAGGGTGGACGCACCGGTCTCGTCGCGCTGGTCGCGGGTCTGCTCTTCGTGCCCTTCCTGTTTTTGTCGCCGCTGCTTTCTCTGGTGCCGGCGGTTGCAACCGCACCGGTGCTGATCCTCACCGGCCTCTTCATGTCCGAGCCTATCAGCAACATCCGCTGGAGCGCGCTCGACGAGGCGATCCCGGCCTTCCTTGCGATCGTATTAATCCCGCTCACCTTCTCGATCACGCTCGGCCTGTCGCTTGCGATCATCGCCTATGTGCTGATCAAGCTGGTCTGCGGCCGGGCTGGCGATGTAAGACCGGTCATGTGGTTCGTGGCACTGCTCGCCGCAGCGCTCGTCGCCCAGACCCAGTAACCGCCAGAAAATCCGACGGCGCCCTTAATGCAAGGGCGCCGACATCGCCCATCCGAAGGAAACAGTCATGCTTCAATCCTGGTCGAAGACCGCACCCGAACTGGTCGACGTCGCCATGGGCCGCAAGCCCGCCGATCTCGTGATCCGCAACGGCAAATGGGTCAACGTCTACTCCGGCGAAATCATCCCCGGCACCGATATCGCCGTCAAAGCCGGCCGCTTCGCCTATGTCGGTCCGGATGCCAGCCACACGATCGGCGAAGGCACCAAGGTCGTCGACGCCGCCGGGCGCTATCTTGTTCCCGGCCTCTGCGACGCGCACATGCATGTGGAGAGCGGCCTCGTTACCGTCACCGAATTTGCCCGCGCGGTCATTCCGCACGGCACCACCACCATGTTCATCGACCCGCACGAAATCGCCAATGTGCTCGGCCTCGACGGCGTCCGGCTGATGAACGAGGAAGCCCAGAGCCTGCCGATCAACGTGCTGGTCCAGGTACCAAGCTGCGTGCCGAGCGCCCCGGGTCTTGAAACTGCCGGCGCCGAGCTTTCAGCACAGGATGTCGCCGAGGCGCTTGCCTGGCCGAACGTCATCGGTCTCGGCGAGATGATGAATTTCCCCGGCGTTGCCGGAAACGATCCGAAGATGATGGCCGAGATCGCCGCCACCCAGGATGCGCGGCTGACCGTCGGCGGGCACTATGCCTCGCCGCATCTCGGCCGCGAGTTCCACGCCTATGCCGCCGGCGGACCGGCCGACGACCATGAAGGCACGACGGTCGACGACGCAATCGCCCGTGTGCGCCAGGGCATGCGCGCCATGTTGCGCCTCGGCTCCGCCTGGTACGACGTTGCCGCGCAGATCAAGGCCGTCACCGAATCCGGCCTCGACCCGCGCAACTTCCTGCTCTGCACCGACGACAGCCACTCCGGCACGCTGGTTCACGACGGACACATGAACCGCGTCGTGCGCCATGCCATCGCTCAAGGTCTGAAACCCGTGACCGCGATCCAGATGGCGACGCTCAACACCGCCCAGCATTTCGGCCTGGAGCGCGAAATCGGCTCGATCGCACCGGGTCGCCGGGCAGACCTGATCGTCACCTCGGACCTCGCCGCGCTGCCGATCGAAATGGTCTTTGCCCGCGGCGAGCTGATGGCCGAGAACGGCACACTCGCGCGCGATATCCCGGCCTATGTCTACCCGGAAAGCGCCCGCAACACCGTCCACCTTGGCCGGTTACTGGCCGCCGCGGATTTCGACATCCCATCCAACGCACGGGCGACGCGCGCGCGGGTCAACGTCATCGGCGTCGTCGAGAACCAGGCGCCGACGCGGGCGCTTCAGGCCGAGGTGGCGATCGAGAACGGCCTCGTGCAGATGGACCGGGCCAACGACGTCTGCCAGATCGCGCTCGTCGAGCGCCACCGCGGCACCGGCGACGTGGTCAACGCCTTCGTCTCCGGCTTCGGCTATGACAGCGATTGCGCCATGGCGAGCACGGTCGCCCATGACAGCCACCATATGATCGTCGTCGGCACGAACAAGGCGGACATGGCCAAGGCCGCCAACCGCCTGCACGAGGTCGGCGGCGGCATCGTCGTCATCAAGGAAGGCCGCGAACTGGCCCTGGTCGAGCTGCCCGTCGCCGGCCTGATGTCGGATCAGCGAGCGGAGATCGTCGCCGAGAAAGCGGCCGCCATCGTCGAGGCCATGCGCGACTGTGGCTGCCGGCTGAACAACGCCTATATGCAGCACTCGCTGCTGGCGCTCGTCGTCATTCCGGAACTGCGAATTTCCGACAAGGGCCTGATCGACGTCCGGACCTTCCAGAAGACCGACGTGATTCTGAGCACGCACTGAGCTTAATAGCGATTGGCCACCGGCAACCCGGTGGCCAACCCGCCCGTGGTTCTTAATTCCGGGTGATCGCGGGATGGGTCAAGCCACATAATCCCCTGAAAACTTCCTTTATGGTTAACCGATACTTAAGCGGAGCCCAACGGCCCCGTTGCCCAGGCGTATCTGCCGTTTGCTTAACCGCGACCGGCCGCAGTAGACGCCCGAAACCCCTGCTGATATGGCGTCCCACAATGGGACATGCGTGTAGGCGGAGCCGAAACGCCCACAGCTGTTCCGCCCCAAATTGCATGCAATGATGGCAAATGATACAAGAGGGAGCTTATATACAACCGTGTGGGGCAAAGAATATCGAGCAGCGCTCGCCATGCTCCGAAGCGAGGTTTCCACAGGTAAGATCGCAGGCAGCCTATTGGCATTGACCCGGGCGGGCGACGCGGTAGCTTTGCAGAAGGACGAGCCGAACCGGAGCGCCGCTGGAGCGGGCTTTTATATTCTTCCGGCGCGTTCGAAACAGAGAGGGAAAGGCAAGCATGCCGGACACTGATGCAACCTTGTCTGCTTCAGCTTCAGTGCAGGATCCCGTTGCGGCTCATATGGACGAGGTTCTCTCGTTCTATGACGAGGCCTTTCATCTGACCAGCGCCTCGCCGGCGCTGCAGGAAACCTACGAAGTCGGCACGCTCGTCGATGCCACCCTGTGGCATCTGTATCCCGAATTGCTTGCGCCCGTTTCCAAGGCGGCGGTGGAATCCGTCATCGCTTACGGCGTGCCGCGCAGCGTCGAGGTGGTCGACGCCGCCACCAAGTCGCGGCGCACGCTGCTCGTCTTTCGCGCCATGCGTGGCATCGGCGTGCTCGAAACCAGCGGCCGCGCGACCCGCCGCGAGATCGGCAGCCATGGCGAAAGCGAACGCGCGCTGCTGTTGCACCAGGCGACCCACGACGTGCTGACCGGCCTGCCCAACCGGCGGCAGTTCAGCGACGACCTGCAGAGCATCCTGCCGACATCCGGCGAGAAGCTTGCGCTGATGCAGATCGACCTCGACGATTTCAAGCCGGTCAACGACACGCTGGGCCACGGCGCCGGCGACGCCGTCCTCAAGATGGCGGCCGAGCGCATTCGCGGCGCCCTTCGCGACGGCGAAGTCGCCTATCGCCTGGCCGGCGACGAATTCGCCGTCATCCAGCGTCAAAGCGACCAGCCGGCGGACGCCGAGTATCTCGCCGAGGCACTGATCGAGGCGTTCAGCGAACCTTTCACGATCGACGGCATTTCCGTCTTCGTCGGCGCCAGCATCGGCATTGCCATTGCGCCGAACGACGGAAACGACATCGAGCAACTGATGAAGGCGGCGGACATTGCGCTCTATGCCGCCAAGAAGGATGGACGAGGCCGGGCAAAGACCTTCAGCCGTTCCATGCTGATCGTGCTGGAACAGCGCGAGATGCTGCGCCGCAGTCTGCGCACCGCGCTGCAGGACAAGCAGTTTTCAATCGAATACCAGCCACTCGTCGAGCCGCCATTTTCGATCGTCGGCTTCGAGGCGCTGGTGCGCTGGCATCATCCGCTGGTCGGCACGATCCCGCCCAACGTCTTCATCCCGATGGCGGAAGCCGACGGCCTGATGAACGAGATCGGCCAATGGGTGCTGGAGGAGGCCTGCCGGCAGGCTGCCACCTGGCCGTCGCATTTCACCGTCGCCGTCAACCTGTCGCCGGCGGAGTTCCTGCGCGAGGGCCTGACGGACCGGATCGCCCAGGCGCTCGACATGGCGGGACTGAGGGCCGACCGGCTGGAGCTGGAAGTCACCGAATCGGTGCTGCTTGAACGCACGACCAACAATCTCGACACGCTGAACACCCTCAACGTGCTCGGCATCCAGATCTCGCTCGACGATTTCGGCACCTTCTATTCGTCGCTCAGCTACCTCAAGAACTTCCCCTTCGATACGATCAAGATCGACCGCTATTTCATCAAGGATCTGGAGAGCGACGAAAAGAGCCAGACGATCGTCCGGTCGATCATCGCCCTTGCCCACGGTCTCGGCATGCGCGTGACCGCCGAGGGCGTCGAGACGATCGGGCAGGCCGTCTGGCTTCGAAAAGAGGGTTGCGACCGTCTGCAGGGTTATTTCCTGGGCATGCCCATGCCGGCGGACGCGATCGGCGCCTATCTTCGCCGCTCATCGGCAATGGCGACGCTGTAGCCCCCGCATCTGTGCGTTGCGCCCGATATGGCGCGAGGCAATACCTGGGTTGTCTTCATGCAAGATCCCGGGGTTGCGTGGTTAGAAATCATTATAGAAAGTGGCGTATGGCCGTGGCAGAGTTCGGGGTGCGGAGGACATTGCTGCATGGGTGCTAGTGTCAATAAGACCACGGAAACGGCTTTCGAGCCGCTGCTTCAGTTCGATATGGAGATGGAAGATTTCCTTTCGGACTGGCACCATTGCGATCATGTCTCGAGCTACCTCGCCCGGATGATCAGCCACAACAGGACCGATCCGGTACGGCATTCCAACTTCTTTTCCTCCGCCCTCAACGAGCTTCTGGAGGTTTCGTTTCGCGGCGGCACCACCGACGGAAAGATCGGCCTGTCGATCTATCGCCAAGGCGCCACGGAACGGGTTCAACTGAGCTTTCCATGCCCACCTGGTCAGGCGCGCTTCTATCGCGAGGCGGTCTCGAAAACCCGCGAGAGCGATGCCCAGGCCCGCTATCTCGACGCCATTTCCAACGACCTTGCCCCCAGCCGGGAATCGGTGCTTCTGGACCTGGCGGTCAACTATGACGCCCGCCTCCGGCTTGACGAGGATGCGGCTCCGGCCATCACCCTGATCGTGGATCTTCCTCTTGAAGGAATGGTGAGTTGATGGCGGCGAGCCTTCCTCAGCGTTTCAAGGTCGACTTCGATCCCAACAGCCAGATCTTCTCGCTTGCCGGAACGATTCGGCCGCGTTCGATCGATGAAATCGCCGAGAGTATCCATGCGCTGAGGGAAGCCATCGATACGGTGCGCGGCGTTCTCTATATCGATGTGAAGCGCCTCATCCAGATGAACAATACGGCCTTCCAGGCCTTCATCCGGGTCGCCCTCGACGCCTGCCGGGAACGGTCGGACCTGCGCCTGATCGTCGTCACGTCAAGCGTCGTCAGCTGGACGACGCGCATGTTCCGGCACCTGAGCACGATCGAGCCGCAGATCTCCGTCGAGGTCTATGATTCGATGTTCTATCCCGGCCAGGACTACTTCGAGGATACGAGCTTCATTCCAATCCTGCGCGCGCAGACCAAATTGACGTGGCGCCACGAGCGCACCATCCTGCCGCGCCACGGCATGCGGCCCGGCATCGCCGTGGCCGACATCTGCTGCGGCATCGGCGATTTCGCCGTGCTCGCGCAGAAGGAGTTCCAGCCGTCGCGGATCGTCGCGCTCGACCACTCGAAGCCGAGCCTCGCCTATGCCCGGAAGGTGGCCGCCGAGTTCGGCGTGACGGGTATCGAATACACCTACGGCGACGCGTCGGAGATGCTGCTTGAGGACAACCAGTTCGACTTCGTGAGTTGCCGCCACTCGCTGCAGGTCTTCAATCAGCCGGAGTTGCTTCTCAAGGAACTCTATCGGATCGTGAAGCCGGGCGGCCGCGTCTACATCACCAACGAGAAGAACTCGCACTGCCTCGGCGAGCCGCGGGCGCAAAGCATCCAATGGACCTACAATGAGCTCGCGCGGCTTTTGAGCAATTTCGAGATAGATGTGGAGTTCGGGCCGAAGAGCCGGCGCTATCTTGCCGACACGGGCTTCGACGACATCCTGGTCGAATCCTTCATGGTCACCAATCTGGACGGTGACCCACAGGATTTCGCCGATATCATCGCCGGCTGGGAGAAGATGTTTGCGGACATGGCGGTGAGGCACGGCGAAACACCCGAATTCATCGAGCGGTTCCGCCAGGGCTTCCGGGATCACATCTTCGCTGCACTGCATCCGAAGGGCTATGCGGGCTGGCCGATCTGGGCAGCGTCCGGGCGCAAACCACTATGAGCGCGAGCAATATCAAACGCCCCCGGTTCGGTTTGAGATCCTTTCGCGCCAAGTTCGTGCTGGTCGTCGGCAGCGCCGTGCTCTTCGACCTCCTGCTGACAGGCGGCCTGGCGCTCTGGAACGTTCAAAGACTGTCGCGCGACGCGACGACGGAAGTCGGACAGGGCCTGCAAAACGCCAACGAAGACTACATGCTCACCTACGCGGAATCGACGGCCGCGCGGGTTAATCTTCTGCTCGGCCAGGTTCACGCCGACGTCGCCACGCTCGCGGGCGTAATCCAGGCGCAGATCGACCGCCCCGTGCGCCGGTCCGACGTCGGCGAGGCCCTTGCGCGGCACGCACCGGAGTCCGTTACCGTCACTTACGATGCCAAAGGTGGGTGGGCGCAGAACCTTCCGGGGCCGCTCTCGAGCGTAAGCGTCTGGAGCTATCTCCTTGGCCCCGACCATCGGCCACTACCCGAGGTACAGGCCGATATCGAGAACAGCGCCGTTCTTGATCTGGTTGCGCCCGCCCTGCTTGCGCACGGCCGCTCCAAACTGCAGATGTACTACGTCGGACCAAAAGAACGGCCGATCTTGCGGATGGCGCCCTATGCGGATCAGGCACAGACGTTCGACCGTCTCTACCCCGGCCATAACGAAGCCAACTTCTGGAACTTCTTCTTCCCCGGCCTCTATGAGTCCTGGGAGGAATGGGCGAAGCAACCGAGCCTCAGGCCCGTTGCAGCCGATACCACGCAAACGGCACCTTACACCGATGCCGCCTCGGGCAAACTGATCGTCAGCTTCTTCCAGCCACTCTGGACGCCCGACCGCAAAGGTGTCGCCGGAGCAACCGGAACCGATATCACGCTCGACCAGCTGGCCGAGGTTGTCGAAAGCGTCAAGGTCGGCGACAGCGGCTTCGGATTTCTGGTGATGTCCGACGGCAACGTGCTTGCCATCAATCCGGTCGGCGAAAAGGTGATCGGCCTGCGGCGGTCCAGCGACACGGGTGGACAAGGCGTCACCGGGTTGGAGCGCTCGCTGCGCCGCAGCGCCCAGCCCGCGATCGCAGAGCTGCCGCTTGGCACCGATGGCGCCATTCAGCGGGTGCTGCTCGATGAGGGTGGTGAGAAGGTCCCCTATCTCATTCTCCTCAAGCAGCTCGAGCCGGAGAACCTCTGGGTTTCCGGCCCGGTGCGCCGCGAGACCATGTCGATCGGCATCGTCGTGCCGGAGCGCGAAATCTATGCCTCGCTGTTTGCGGCACAGGCGAGTATCTCTGAAGCGACGAACCGCATCCTCATCTATCAGATCCTGGCCCTGCTCGCTTCGCTGCTGTTCGTCACGCTCGCCGTATTCGGCATCTCCAAGCGGGTTACCCGCGGCATCAGCGCGCTCGCCGGAGCGGCAACCAGCATCGAGGCGAAGGACTACTCCGTCCGTGTGCCCATCACGACGCGCGACGAAGTCGGTGAAGCCGCTATCGCGTTCAATAGAATGGCTGAGGAGATCAGCTACCATACCGAGAACCTCGAAAACCTGGTGACCGAACGCACCAAGCAGCTCGAGGACGCCAACCATCAGATTTCGACGCTGAATACCCAACTGCGCAGCGAGAACCTGCGCCTTGGCGCCGAACTCGCCGTCGCCAAGCAGATCCAGATGATGGTGCTGCCGAAGGCCGGCGAGCTCGCGGAAATCGCCGATCTCGAAATCGCCGCCTATATGCGCCCGGCCGACGAGGTGGGCGGCGACTACTACGATGTGCTGCGCGACGGTGAGCGGCTGAAGATCGGCATCGGCGACGTGACCGGTCATGGCCTCGAAAGCGGGGTGCTGATGCTGATGGTGCAGTCGGTCGCAAGGGCCCTGCAGGAAGCCGGCGACATGGACCCGGAGCAGTTTCTCAACCGCCTCAACCGCGCCATCTACAAGAACATCGTGCGCACCAACACTGACAAGCATCTGTCGTTGGCCTTCCTAGACTACGACCAGGGCCGCCTGACGCTGTCGGGGCAGCACGAGGAACTGATCGTCGTGCGCAAGGGTGCGGAAATCGAGCGGATCGACACGCTCGACCTCGGCCTGCCGATTGGCCTGGAATCGGACATTTCGCGCTTTGTTGCCACCCGCGAGATCTCGTTCGGCCGCGGCGACATGATCGTGCTGCATACGGACGGCGTGACCGAGGCAGCGAACGCCAAGGGCGAACTGTTTGGCATCGAGCGACTGTGCGAGAGTGCCGGAAAGTTTTACGGACAGAGCGCCGAGGACGTCAAATCGGGTATCATCAACGACCTGATGGCGCATATCGGCAAGCAGAAGATCTACGACGACATCACGCTCGTCGTCATGAGACACAGGTGATCAGATGACCACGCTCTACGGACTGGCGGACCTGACGATCGGCGCCCACCAGAAGATGACCCGGCTGCGTCTTTACGACGGGCCGCTGGATCTCAGCTGGAAGCATTGCGCCATGGCTTCGGATTTCGTCGCCGAACTGGCGGCGCTGCGCTATCGCGCGTCGCGCAACACCTATCGGGAAGTGCGCCACAACATCGGCTACCTCACCAACGAACTGGTCGAGAATGCCGTGAAGTTCCGCGCTTCCGGTTCCGTGGTCGTCGAGGCCGCCCTCGAGGGCCACAGCTTCCGCACGAAAGTGTCGAACGTGATCGACAACGAAGCGGCTGCGCGCTTCCAGGATCTTTTGTCCGAGATCGCCGACGGCGACCCGGGCGACCTGCTCATCGAGCGCATCGAAGCCAACGCAACCGGGCTCGGCAAGAGCGGCTCGGGGCTTGGTCTTTTGACGCTGATGAGCGATTATGGCGTTCGTTTCGCTTGGGTTTTTGGCGCCCAGGGTGACGACGGCGAAACCTCATTGGAGACTTATGCCTCCATTGCGGTCCCAGACCTCTCGAACTGATGAGCCGGTGAACATGGAAAACAAGGACGAAGAAGAGTATCGCGTTTGGTCCGAAGGCAACGATATTCATTTTGAAGGCACGATGCGGCTGCCGGGAACGGAGGCCTATGCCCCGATCTTCTCGACGGTGATGGGCGTTCTGGAGACCGAGCCTGAGCACATCACGATCGACCTCACCGAACTGCAGTTCCTGAACTCGTCCGGGATCAACCTGCTCGCCAAGCTGACGATCGAGGCACGCAACCGCCCGAACGTGCAATTGACGGTGCGCGGAACCTCTGAGATCCCGTGGCAGTCGAAATCGCTGCCGAACCTCAAGAAGCTGCATCCCGGCCTCGATCTCAGGCTCAACTGAGATCACGCGGTGCCGGGACTGCATTCCCGTAGCTAAAGCCTGAGTATCGCGCGCCGACCGGCGCGCGACCGCGATTCTGCGCGCCAGCGCTTCCGCACCCCAGCCATCGACAAATCCGTCGCCGAAACCGGCCGCACGACGCTGCGACGCCTTCTTCATTCCCCGTCGTCACGCTTGACTCTGCGAACGCCTCACCCTATCCATCAAATCATCTGATGACTTGATGAACAGACAATGCGACCGATCAATCGTACCAACCTTGCCGAGAGCGCTGCCGAAAGCCTGCGGGCGGAAATCCTCCGCGGCCGCTGGGCTATCGGCGAACGCATTCCCAACGAGACGGCGCTGACCGAACTTCTGGCGGTGAGCCGCGGAACCGTGCGGGAGGCCGTTCGGGTCCTGATCTCGAAGGGGCTGCTCGACGCCCGCCAGGGCTCCGGCACCTATGTCCGCTCGACGGTCGATAGCTCGGGCGCGCTTGACCGCGTCAAGCGGGCGAGCCTGCGCGACCAATGGGAGGCGCGCGCGGCCCTCGACGTGGAAGCCGCACGCCTGGCGGCGCTGCGGCATACGCCCAAGGATCTGGAACATATGAAGCGCCTTCTTCTCGCCCGCGGCACGGTTTCCGATGGTGGGCGTGAGGCCTTCGGACGGCGCGACATTGCCTTTCATCGGTCGATCGTCGAGGCCTCCGGCAACAGGGCCATCGTCGAGCTCTATGACTTTTTCACTTCGGCCATTCTCGAAACCATTCACTCGACGCTGTCAGGCGACCTGCCGGAGCCGGACGACCGGGCGCATGCGGCGATCGTCGAGGCCATTGCGGCCAGTGATCCGGACAAGGCCGCGGCCGCCGTTCGGGCGTTCATGGCCCCCGTCCTCGCTGAACTTGATCGGCTACTTTCCCAATGAACCAGACTTTTCGTGATCCCCACAAAGCCGAAGCCGCCGAACCGCTGGACATCGAAGACCAGCTTATCGATGCCGAGGCCGACAGCCTGCCGGCACCGCAACCACCGGTGCTGAGCCGCAGCGCCCGCATCCTGCTGGGCGCCAGCCTCGTGCTCATCGCCTTCAACCTCAGGCCGCTGTTTTCAAGTCTCTCGGTGCTGCTGCCCGAGGTGATGCAGGCGACCGGCCTTTCCACCGCCAGCGCCAGCGTGCTCACCACCCTGCCGGTGCTCTGTCTCGGCCTTTTCGCGCCGCTTGCGCCGAAGCTCGCCCAACGCTTCGGTGCCGAACGCACGCTTCTCGGGGTGCTCGTCCTGCTGACGCTCGGCACGGGTCTGCGCGGCGTTCAGTCCGTGCCGCTGCTTTTCCTTTCGACATTTGCGGCAGGTGCGGCGATCGCGATCGGCAACGTGCTGCTTCCCGGGCTCGTCAAGCGTGACTTTCCCGACCGCGCCGCGATGATGACGGGCCTCTATACCATGGCGCTCTGCGCCGGTGCTGCCAGCGCCGCCGGCCTGACGCTGACGATCGAACACCATGTGGTCGGCTCCTGGTCCGGCGCGCTCGCGGCCTGGGCGGTACCCGCCCTCATCGTGCTGATGATCTGGGCACCGCAGGCGCTGCGCGGCAAGGCGCAAGCCCGCCATAGCGGCTTCCGCGTCGTCGACCTCTGGCGCGATCGGCTCGCCTGGCAGGTGACGCTCTTCATGGGTCTGCAATCCGCACTCGCCTATTGCGTCTTCGGCTGGATGGCGCCGATCCTGCGTGAGCGTGGCCTCGATGCCGCAACTGCCGGTGCGGTCGTCTCCGCCTCGATCATGATGCAGGTCGTCACCTGCCTGCTCGTGCCATCCTTCGCCGTAAGGCGCCGCGACCAGCGCGCCGTCTGCGTGGCGCTCGTCGCCGCCGCCGTCATCGCACTGATCGGCATCCTTTTCGCGCCGCTCTCGACGGTGCTCGCCTGGGCCGTTCTGCAAGGGATCGGACAGGGCGGCCTGATTGCTGCGGCGATGACCCTCATTGTGCTGCGCTCGCCCGATTCGCACGTGGCGGCCCATCTCTCCGGCATGGCCCAGGGCGTCGGCTACGTGCTTGCCGCCATCGGCCCCCTGCTTGTCGGCTTCATCCGCAGCTGGACTGGCAGCTTCGCCGCCAGCGCCGTTCTTTTCATCGCGCTCGGCATCGGCGTGGCGATCATGGGTCTCGGCGCCGGCCGGGCGCTGCATGTCGGCGCACGAACGGTCCGGATAGACGACCGCTAAGACGGACGCGGATGAGCGCCTGCAATGATCCAAAGGGCTCCCCTTCCCAGGCGGAGCCCTTTCTCTCGCTGTCAGCACGCTCGCATCAGGCCGCGGCCACCGTCGCCTGGTAGCGCGGCGCCGGCCGGAAGGTGAGTGCGATCAGGAACGCGCCGAGGCCGATGCCCCAGGAACCGATGTAAAGCCAGGTGTAGCTTGCCATCGCATCATAGATCAGGCCCCCGGCAATCGGTCCCGTCGCCATGCCAAGGCTGCCAGCCATGGCCGTCCCGCCGATCACCGTCCCCATCATCCGCAAGGGGAAATTCTCGCGGGCAAGCACCGCATAGAGCGGCATGACGCCCGCATAGATGAAGCCGAACAGGGCGGCGACTGCGTAGAACGAGCCGAGCCCGGCGGCAAAGACATAGGCAAGCGCGCCGAAGGCCTGGGCCAGAAGTCCAAGAACGAGCACACGTTTGGCCCCGAAACGGTCGCCGAGCAGACCGAAGACGACGCGGCCGCCCATGCCGGCAAGACCCTCGACGCTGTAGATCGACACGGCCGCCATGACCGGAATGCCGCAGGTGATCGCGTAGCTCACCGTGTGGAAGATCGGGCCGGAATGGGTGGCGCAGCAGAAGAAGTTGGTCAGAAGCAGGATGATGAAGAGCGGCGATTTCAGCACCTGGCTGGTCGTCATCGACGAATGGGGCTCTTCCTCGGGCGAGGCCGCGGCAGCACCGTCGGCAAGTGCCGGCGCCTGGCGAACGAGAAACGAGACCGGGATCATGATGACGGCAACGACCAGCGCGATGATCTGCAGAGCGGTTCTCCAGTCGTAGGCGGATACCAGCCAGGCGGCAAAGGGCGACATCGTCATCGGCGCCATGCCCATGCCGGCCGAGACGAGCGAGACCGCGAGGCTGCGATGCGTATCGAACCAGCCGGTAACGCAAGCCATCATCGGCGCGAAGATCGCCGCCGTCGCGGTGCCGACGACGACACCGAAAAGCATCTGGAAGGCGATCAGCGAGGTCGTCCAACTCGCTGCCATCAGGCTGACGGCCAAGAGCACCGAGCCGATGAGCACGATCGGACGCGCGCCCCATCGGTCGGAAAGGCTGCCCCAGGCGATGCTGGCAAAAGCCATGGCCAGGAAGCCGATGGTCATGGCGCTCGAAACGCCTGTCACCGACCAGCCGGTGTCGCGCGAAATCGGCAGCAGGAACACCGGAAGCGAAAACATGGCGCCGATCGCCAGGCAGCCGAGCAGCCCGCCGGCCGCCACGATGACCCAACGGTAATGCAAATTGGTCATTGCAAATCTCCTTAAAGCCGCCCGGCCACGCCGAAAAATTGTGCAACCTGATCGCGCGGCGGACCGTGCCTGGGACATCCCCTCGCCCGCCCGATTGAAAGACGCTCACGCCGACGCCAAGCCGACAGAAGCTTCGAAAGAATTTCATAATAGTTGCAGATTCACATTCGATGCAGCCTTGAAGGCGTGCGCCCGACTGTTTCCGCTTGATTGTGCGACGAAGCTTCTTTCTGTTGTCCGTTGCCACCTGAGAGATAGATAAAGGCTGGAACACGGCTTGCGGGAGTGACAAGTGTGACGGGATTTCGATGGATTCGCTGATCACCGCCGCGGCGCGAGCACTGGCGTCGGGCGACCCGCTCGGCGCGCTGAAGCGGGTGGCGCTACGCGACGATCCGCCGGCACTGGCGCTGCGCGGCATCGCCATGGCCCAGCTTGGAGACTTCGCCCGCGCAAAGGTCCTGCTGAAGAACGCCGCGCGCGCCTTCGGCCCGAAGGAAGCGGTGGCGCGGGCGCGGTGCATCGTCGCCGAGGCGGAGATCGCCATCGTCTCCCGTGATCTTTCCTGGCCGATGCGGGCGCTCGACGCCGCCCGCTCGACGCTCGAAACCCATGGCGACCACCTCAATGCCGCCCACGCCCGCAATCTCGGGGCACGGCGCCTGCTCTTGATCGGCCGTCTGGACGAGGCCGAGAACTTGCTTGCCAATATCGATACGGCGCGGCTGACACCGCTGTCGAAAGCCGCCCACGACCTGGCGCTCGCCGGCATCGCCGTGCGCCGGTTGCGAACCGAGGCCGCCACCGCCGCCTTCGGGCGGGCGGGCGAAGCGGCACGGGCGACCGGCATTCCGGCCCTGATCTTGGAAGTTGAAAACGCGGCCGCCGTGCTTAAAGCGCCGGCTGCCCGCCTCATGGCGGATGGGGAAGAGCGCTCGCTGCTGCTTGGCGAGGTCGAAGAGCTGCTTGCTTCCGGCGCCCTCGTCATCGACGCCTGCCGGAACCTCGTCCGAAGACAAGCGACCTTGTGCACGCTTGCCACTCGGCCGGTGCTCTTTGCGCTGGCGCGCGCGCTGGGCGAAGCCTGGCCGGGAGACGTCTCAAGGCGAACCTTGCTCGCCCGGGCCTTCGGCGCACGACATGTCGACGAATCCCACCGGGCAAGGCTGCGTGTCGAAATCGGCCGGCTGCGCGAGGAACTGCGCCCGCTTGCGGATATCACGGCGACGAGCGATGGCTTCCGGCTGGTGCCGCACGGCAAGCACACAGTCGTCGTCCTTGCCCCGCCGGTCGACGAGCGACATGCGACGATGCGGGCGCTGCTGGCGGACGGCGAGGCCTGGTCAAGTTCGGCGCTCGCAATCGCGCTCGACGCCAGCGCGCGCACCGTGCAGCGGGCGCTCGAAGAGCTCGCCTCGCAAGGCAAGGTTATGCCGATCGGGCGCGGGCGGGCACGGCGCTGGGTCGTGCCGCCGATTGCCGCATTCCCGACAGTGTTGTTACTCCCCGGCCCTTTGCCAAACGAATAGGATCAGACCCATGAAAAGATCCGAAGCCGAAATCATCCAGATATATGGCCCGTTCCCCGGGGCAGACCAGGTCCATGGCGTCACCTTCGACGGCCGGAACGTATGGTTCGCCGCCGGTGACACGATCAACGCCTTCGACCCGGAAAACGGTGCGCCCGTCCGCTCGATCGATGTCGCCGCGCATGCCGGTACGGCGTTTGACGGCAAGCACCTCTTCCAGATCGCCGAAGATCGCATCCAGAAGATCGATCCGGAAACCGGGAAAATTCTCGCAACAATCCCGGCGCCGGGCGGTGGCGGCGATTCCGGCCTTGCCTGGGCCGAGGGCACGCTTTGGGTCGGGCAGCATCGGGGCCGCAAAATTCATCAGATCGATCCCGAGAACGGCGCAATCCTGCGCACGATCGAATCCAAGCGCGTCGTGACCGGGGTGACCTGGGTCGACGGCGAACTCTGGCACGGCACCTGGGAGGGTGACGAAAGCGATATCAGGCGCATCGATCCGCAAACGGGAGCGGTGCTCGAAACGGTCGCCATGCCGTCCGGAATGGGCGTATCGGGCCTGGAGTCCGATGGCGGCGAGCGCTTCTTCTGTGGCGGCGGGCCGAGCGGCGTCGTCCGGGCTGTTCGCCGGCCGAAGCGGGCGCGCTGAAACTCGCGATAAGATCCAGGATCGGCGCGGCTGCGCGACGCTGTCGGTGCGGCGCCGGCACTACAGCGCCGCGCGCCTTTGAGGCGCATAGAGGGCGCTGTAGCGCTTCGAAGCGCTGCATGTTCCGTCCGCAAAACCGGCGATGAATAGGGAACCATGCAGTAGCGTTGTCCCGGCACGGTCCGCAATACCCGGACACCGCGGACCGTGCCCGAGCTTTAGGCCTTAATGAAGGCGAGCAGGTCGGGATTGATGACATCGGCATGGGTTGTCAACATGCCATGTGGATAACCCTCATAGACCTTGAGCGTGCCGTTCTTCAGCAGCTTCACCGCCAGTCGCGCGCTGTCGTCGATCGGCACGATCTGGTCGTCGTCGCCGTGCATGACCAGCGTCGGCACGTCGATCGCCTTCAAGTCTTCGGTGAAGTCGGTTTCGGAGAAGGCCTTGATGCCTTCGTAATGGGCCTTGGCGCTGCCCATCATGCCCTGACGCCACCAGTTGCGGACGACGCCTTCCGATACTTCGGCACCCGGGCGGTTGTAGCCGTAGAACGGGCCGGCCGGAACGTCGAGAAAGAACTGGGCGCGGTTGGCGGCAAGCGCCGCCCGGAAACCGTCGAACACCTCGATCGGCAGGCCGCCCGGATTGTTTTCGGTCTTGACCATGATCGGCGGCACGGCGCCGACGATGATCAGCTTGGAAACCCGGCCGCCGCCGTGGCGCGCCACGTAAGCCACCGCTTCGCCGCCTCCGGTGGAGTGACCGATGTGGATTGCATCGCTGAGGCCGAGCTTGGTGGTCAGCGCCGCAACATCCTTCGCGTAGTGTGCAATGTCGTGTCCCTCGCTCACCTGCGTCGAACGGCCATGGCCGCGGCGGTCATGGGCGATGACCCGGTAGCCCTTGCTGACGAAATAGAGCATCTGCGCATCCCAATCGTCCGCCGACAGCGGCCAGCCATGGTGAAAGACGATGGGCTGGCCCGAGCCCCAATCCTTGTAGAAGATATCGACGCCGTCTTCAGTCCTGACGAAGTTCTCGGTCATGGGAACGGTTCCTTTGTTTGGGTTGGGTGTATGTCTTTGAGATGTGGCCCCGGCGCGAGATCCGCGCCGGGACGTGCGGTCGGCGTCAACCGAGATGGGGGTGGTTGATCGCGAGAAAGTGGTTGACGACCGGCGCGGCCGGCCCCTTGTGGTAGCGGCGGACATCGTCCTGAATGTCGGCATCGGCCTTCGACACGCGCTTGTGCTGGCGCAGATGCTCTGCCCAGGATTCGACCATAAACCATTCGACCAGCCGTCCGGGATCGGCCGCGTCCTCGGTCACGCCCCAGCCATAGGCGCCGTCGCGCCGCCGCTCGTGCGACAGGCGGGCGAGCGCCTTCAGGAACTCGGACCGATCCGCCTTGTCGATCGTATATTCGATCAGGACGAGAACCGGTCCGCGGTCGTGTTCGACCGGCTCGCTGGTCAGCGGCTCCGGCCAATGATTGGAAGGTATGAGATCCGCCTCACCTTTCGGCAGCTTCATGGCGTGGAAGGCGAAGCCGACTGAGAGAAGGCCGATGGCCGCCACGGCGAGCGTGAAGGGCACGCCGATCGCCGAGGCGGTCGCGCCCCAGGCAAGGCTCCCGCCGGTCATCGCGCCGTTGAAGACGGTCAGATAGACGGCGAGCGTGCGTCCGCGCACCCAGTTGGGCAGGATCGCTTGCGCGGTGCTGTTCAGCGTCGTCAACGCCGTGATCCAGGCCGCACCACAGACGAGCAGCGCCGCCACCGCCACCCATTGCGCCGGCGCGAAGGAAAGCACGCCCATGACGGCGGCGGTCAGGACCGCGGACAAGAGCAGCAATCCGTCGGCATCCATCCGGGCCCGCAAGCGCGGCATCACCAGCGCGCCGCCGATCGCGCCGGCGCCGACGGCGCCGAGCAGGATGCCGTAGAAGCTGGCGCCGCCGCCGAGAAGCTGGCGGGCGACCAGCGGCAGCAGAGCCCAGATCGCACTTGAAAAAGCGAAAAACACGGCTGCACGCAAAAGCACCACATGCAGCTCGCGGCTGGCGCGCGCATAGCGCAGGCCGGCCCGGAAGGCGCCGAGGAAGCGCTCGGCGAGCGCGTCGTCCTCCGGCACCTGCCGCCGCCACCAGACCAATGCGGCAATGACGAAGACATAGCTGATGACATCGACGCCATAGGTGACAGCCGCGCCAAACCAGGCAAGCAGCAGGCCGCCAAGCGCCGGGCCGATCGCGCGGGAGATGTTGATGCCGAGCGAGTTCAGCGCGACCGCGCCCTTGACGTCCGGTCGCGACACGAGCTCCGGCACGATCGCCTGCCAGGTGGGGGCAACCAGCGCTGCGCCGATGCCACCGACAAAGGTAAGCGCAATCAGCGAGGTCACCGACTGCAGCCCGCTTGCAGAGAGGAACAACAGGCAGAGGCTCGCAGATGCGAGCAGGAACTGCACGACGATCAGGAATTTGCGTCGGTCGAGAATATCGGAGAGCACGCCGGCGGGAATGGCGAGCAGGAAGATCGGCAGCGTCGCGGCCGCCTGGATCATCGAGACGGCGGCGGGCGTTGCCGACAGGTCGGTGACGAGCCAGGAGCTTGCGACATCGCGGATGAAGCTGCCGGTGTTGCCGATGATGGTCGCCACCCAGAGCACGGCGAAAACCTTCTGGCGCAAGGGCGCGAAAGTGCCGGCGCTGTTGGTCGCTGCCTGCGTCATTGGCCGCCCCTCTCCGTGGATGCACGTTCGCGCAGATCATAGACTGCAACGAGCACGAATGCGCCGGCAAGGCCGATATGTTCGAAGAAACCGTTTGTCGCCATCGCGCGCTCCATGCCGGGCGGCAGTTCCCAGAAGCGGAATGCGAGCAAGGTGGCGGCGAGCGTGAAGGCCGCAAGCGCGCCTGCCGCCACCCAGCGGTAGAAGCCTGAGAGAACGAGAGCCGACATCGCAAGCTCAAAAACGATGACGCCGACAGCAAAGAGCGGTGCCGGATAGAGGCCGAAATGCTCCATCTCGGCAAGCGCGCCCGGGAAGTCGAAGATTTTCGTCAAGGGTCCCTGGATATAGGCCGAGCAGAGCGCCAGCAACCCGACGAATATGACACGGTTGCCGGAAAGGCCCGGCCGGAGGCGAGCGGCGAGACGGTTTTCGAGGGAAGAGAGGCTCAATCTTTCGTTTCCTTGTCAGGCGGTCTTCGGCTTGATGGGCGGCAAAGCCGCCCTCATCGATTTTTCGGCCATTTCAAAGCGGTGATCGCGCTCTGGGATATGCCTTGGTAGTAGGCTCCATGCTTCGCCGGCGGATGGTTCACCACGACTTTCGCCGAGAGGTGCCGGACGCCCTCAGTCGGCGAGGCCGAGGCCTGCTCCGGTCCGAGCGATGCGTTGAGCAAGATTGAGACCGCGGCCATCGCGACGGCGCCGGCTTTCGTGCGCATTCTGCGTCTCCCTTCCGCTATCGTCACACCGCCCAGCAGGAGCATCCAAGCGCGCCGAAGAAACCCTTAAGGTCGGCGATCGGCAGTTTCGACGTCCAGGCGCCGGCATGATCGTGGCCATGGACGCCGCAATCGCTGGCGCAGCCGCACGACGTGATCGCGGTGCGCCGGAGCGAGCGCTTTCCGGCGCCCTCGGGCTCACCCCAGGCGGCATAACCGCCGAAGGTGCGAACCGGCGACCAGTCCGGCATTGCCGGCGGCACCTTGTTCTCGTCGTGAGAGGCAAATGCGCCGGCCGCATAGACGATCTTGCCGCCGACCATCGTGAGCTCTGACGTGAGGAAGGAAATCTCGTCCTCGGCGCAGTTGAAAAAATCCTTGTCCGGCACGATGAGGTCGGCGAACTGCCCTTTCTCAATCCGGCCTTTCTTGCCTTCCTCGTTTGAAAACCACTGCACCTTCTCGGTCCACATCCGAAGCGCCGTCTCGCGATCGAGGCAGTTGGCGCGGGGGTAGAGCTGCAGGCCGCCGACAGTCTTGCCGGTCACCATCCACGACAGCGAAACCCAGGGGTTGTAGGATGCGACGCGGGTCGCATCGGTGCCGGCGGAAACGTTGACGCCCTTTGCCAGCATCTTGGCCACCGGCGGCGTCGCTTCAGCGACACCATGGCCGTAGCGCTCGACGAAGTACTCGCCCTGATAGGCCATGCGGTGCTGCACGGCGATGCCGCCGCCAAGGGCGGCGATCCGGTCGATCGAGCGGTCAGAGATCGTCTCCGCATGGTCGAAGAACCAGTTGATACCCTCAAGCGGGATATCCCGGTTGACCTTCTCGAAGACGTCGAGCGCACGGGTGATCGTCTCGTCATAGGTGGCATGCAGTCGCCAGGGCCAGCGGTTCTCCGCAAGAATGCGCACGACCTCTTCGAGTTCGCCCTCCATCTCCGGCGGCATGTCCGGGCGCGGCTCGCGGAAGTCCTCGAAGTCGGCGGCGGAAAACACCAGCATCTCGCCGGCACCGTTGTGGCGGAAATAGTCGTTGCCCTGCTTGTACTTGACCGACGACGTCCATTTCAGGAAGTCGTCCTTCTCCTGCTTCGGCTTCTGGGTGAAGAGGTTGTAGGCAAGGCGGACCGTCATCTGGCCCTCGTCCGAGAGCTTCTGGATGACGGCATAGTCATCCGGGTAGTTCTGGAAGCCGCCGCCGGCGTCGATGACGCTGGTGACGCCGAGCCGGTTGAGCTCGCGCATGAAATGACGGGTCGAGTTGACCTGGTAATCGAAGGGCAGCTTCGGCCCCTTGGCGAGCGTCGAATAGAGGATGCCGGCATTGGGCTTGGCCAAGAGCAGCCCCGTCGGGGTGCCGCTGGCATCGCGAGTGATCTCGCCGCCCGGCGGGTTCGGCGTGTCCCTGGTGTAGCCGACGGCGCGGAGCGCCGCGGCATTGAGCAGCGCCCGGTCATAGAGATGCAGCAGGAACACCGGCGTATCGGGCGCGACCGCGTTGATCTCATCGATCGTCGGCAACCGCTTTTCGGCGAACTGGTGCTCGGTGAAGCCGCCGACGACCCGCACCCATTGCGGCGCCGGCGTGATCGCCACCTGCCGCTTCAGCATGTCCATCGCATCGGCAAGCGAGCGCACGCCGTCCCAGCGCAGCTCCATGTTGAAGTTGAGGCCGCCACGCACGACGTGGGTATGATTGTCGTTCAGTCCCGGCAGGACGCGCTTGCCCTTGAGGTCGATGGTCTTTGTGCCTGAGCCTGCCAGCGCCATGATCGTCCTGTCGTCACCGACAGCGAGGATCAGGCCATCCTTGACGGCAACGGCAGTGGCAGTCGGATTGGCGCGGTCGAGCGTCGTCACGAGGCCGCTGTGAAGGATCAGGTCGGGCGTCATCGAAGTATCTCCGGTCTGTTGGGCGCCGGCGGTGCGGGCCGACGGGAAGAGAGCGGGCAGCGCCAGCGACGAGGCGGCACCGAGGAACGAGCGTCTTGTCGGCATCGTCAGGCCCTTTCGTCGGTGCCGGCAGCATCCTTCGCCGTGCCGGTTGCGATCTGCCCGCCGGGCAGATGGCCGAACACGTGCGGCATGCACTGCCGATTGAACCAGGAGAGGTTGACCGGCTCACCCGACAGGGCGCGCTTGACCAGGGGGACGGATTGCTCCCCGATGAGAATGCCAAGCAGACCGATCAGCGCGATGACCGGCGGCGCCGGCGAGCGGACGTTGAGCAGCGCATAGATGACGCCGACGACCAGCCCGGCTCCAAGCGAGAGAAGGTACATCTTCATCGCCAACTCCTTTACGGGATAAAGGTGGCGCTCCGGCCGCAGCGAGGCGGCCAGAGCGTTAATCTAGAGCGCGGAAGCGTTCTGTCAGTGGCCTTCGGACGCGCCGAACATCGACTTGGCGTAGATGATGCCGAGACCATACGAACCGCCGAACTTCTTGGCGATACCGGTGGTCATGTCGTAGGTCCCGGTGCGCGCCCAGTCGCGCTGCAGCTCGAGCATGTATTGCAGCGAGGTCATCGGCCGGACGCCGGCCTGCACCATGCGGTCCATCGCCCGCTCATGCGCCTCATCCGAAACGTCGCCGCAGGCGTCGGCGATGACATAGACCTCGAATCCCTGATCGAGCGCCGAGAGGGTCGGGCCGACGATGCAGACCGAGGTCCACAGCCCGCACATGACAAGGCGCTTCTTGCCGATGCGGTTGACCTCTTCGATCACGGCGGCGTCTTCCCAGGTGTTCATCGAGGTGCGGTCCAGCAGTTTCTGGCCGGGGAAGGCATCGGTGATCTCGGAGAACATCGGGCCGGAGAAGGTCTTTTCGGCAACGGTCGTGAGGATGGTCGAAACGCCGAAACCTGCCGCCGCATTGGCGACAAGTGCTGCGTTGTTGCGCAGGAGCACCGCGTCGATCGACTTGGTCGCAAAGGACATCTGCGACTGGAAGTCGATCATGATCAGGGTGTGGTCTTTGGGCGAGACGAGGAGTTTACCGGGGGTCGCTGTCGCAGACATGGTCGTGACCTCTTACTGTTGAAACTGAACTCCGATTGGAGAGGCCCAACTATGCCGCCGACCGGCGACCCGTTCTTGTCGCCAAAGGTGGATTTTTGAAAGTTTCGCTCGCCTTCAGCCGGCAGGGCGCGTGTACTTTCAGAGGGTTACGACTGTCGGCTGCGCCGCCACTGGCGCGGCGTGGCACCTGCGGCCTGCGCAAAGGCCCGGGTAAAATGGCTCTGATCCGAAAAGCCGCAGACGACGGCAATTTCACTTAGGGACGTGGGCGAGAACTGCAACAGATCCTTGGCCTTTTCGATCCTCTGCTGCAGCAGCCAGCGGTAGGGCGTGCTGCCCATGGTCTCGCGAAAGGCACGCAAAAAAGCCGCTTGCGACAGATTGCAGGTCGCAGCCATGTCCTCGACGGTGAGCTCGCCATCCAGACGGGCTTGCACCAGATCGCGGATCTTCGCCTGGCAGCGCTGCGAAAGCCTGCGTCCTCCGGCAAGGCTCTCGCCACGGCCGTTACCGTACTGCCGGACCATATGCACGCCGATTGCCACCGAGAGCTGGTCGACAAACAGCGCGCTTCGATCCGTGTATCCGTCCACCGACGCAAACAAAGCGCCGAGCATGCCGCCGAGAACAGGGTCGGGCGAACCGGAAACGGGCCGCAGTTCGCTGACGCCAGAAGCATTTGCCGCGTCTGCGATGCGTTCGAGCGCACCGTGGCCGATTTCAAGCAAGGTGAAATCGAAGGATCCTTTGAGATCGGCTTTATAATCGTCGGCAAAGTTCCTGACGTAGATCGAGTTTTGGTCGAACTCCTGGGTCGCAGAGTGGTGCGCTCCGAAAACCCGGCGGCGATGACCGCCCACAAGCGATAGGCCGATCAGATAGCCTCGTCCGTTGCCAGGTGTCGTGACCTGGCCCGGCGGTCCCGCTGTCGACCGCTTGCGGTGGAAGACCATGTCGCGGCCTTCGATCGTCCTGTCGTCATCCAGCTGGTCGAGCGAGCATCCGAGACTGTCGCGCAGTCGCGCTCCGGCCGAGGCAGCGGAAACATTCGTCATCGTCTTCGCTCCTATGTGTCGAGACTGCCCGCCAAACCCACCTGCCGTGACGACGAAAACGAAAGACGTAAGTCGCCTCGCGCAGGATAAACGTGCGCGCAACTCATTCTCGGTTTCACCAAATCATTTGCAGGAGCGGCCCTATGATTGCCCCGGTCGCCGCATCATTCTTGCACGTTTTTCACCTGTTTTGAAAATTTTGCACGAGGGCGCGCCCTCTTTCCACCCTATTGCGGAGGTCGATCCACAGCGACGCCGACCAACCGGTTCTTTTTCCGGAAGCGTGCCGGCGTTTCCCCCGTCAGGCTGGTGAATACCCGGGTCATGTGGCTCTGGTCGGCAAAGCCGCTGTGGATAGCAATTTCAGCAAGAGGTGTGTCCTGAAGCAGACACTCCTTGACCCGCGCGATCCGATATTCGGACAGCCACCTGGACGGTGTGCGCCCGAAGCTTTCCTTGAAAGCCTTGTTGAAATAGCTGCGCGAGAGCTCGCACTGGGCCGCAAGATCGCCGATCGAGAACGGCGTGTTGAAATGGGCGACCAGAAACTCCGTCGCCAGCCTCTCCTGCCATGGCGCCAGCGTCCCCTTCTTGTCGACGGGGAAATGCAGACCGCCATAGGCCTGGCTGAGATGGGCCAATGCGGCAAGATTGATCTGTTCGACGAACAGCAGATTGGCCCGGTCCGGCTCATCGAGCGAGGGCAGCAGCGCCTGGGCAAGGCCGAACATGACCGGATCCACGCGTCCCTGCACGGGAGACAGCGACACATACTCGCCGCGCCCGGCCCTTTCGGTAAAGCTCCGCATTGAGGCAAAGGGAATTTGGAAGCGGACATTGTCGAAGGGCGACAGATGGTGGCACTGCCATTGGTCGCGAAGATCGGTGATCGCGAGCGAGGCCTTGGGATGCCCTCCCTCATAGACGAGTTCGCCACGCCGCCACAGGCGATGCGCCTCGAAGTCACGCATCTGCACGATGACGTTGAAGGCATCGGCGACCGGAATCAGCGGCCCGACTTCCAGATCGAAGCGATCCGAGAAGGTTCTCGTGACGGTGATGTCACCGACGCTGATCCGCTTGACGATAGGGCGCGGTGTGCGTTCGTCTGCGCTCAGTCCTTCTTGCAAGGCCATCGGTCAGGGTCTCCCGATTTCCAGCTCAGCCGCCCGCTTCAGCGGCCGGGCGGATGCTACAACGGTTGGCTGTCGCAATACAGAGGCAAATCCAGCGATGCATCGCCGAGCGTCAAAGGTCAGCATGGTACCCTCACTGCAGCCAGCGCGCGCGCCAGACGGCGGGTGTCACGCCCGTCACCTCACGAAAGGCCTCGACGAACCGGGCTTCGTCGGCATAGCCGCAACTGGCGGCGGTTTTGCTCAGCGACCATCCCTCCTCGATCAGATAGAGCTTGGCGCGACCGATCCGGTACCGCATCAACCACTCTTGCGGCGTCTGGCCGGTCACGGATGCAAAAGCCGCGGCAAAACCCTCCTCCGAAAGATTTGCGGCCGCTGCTGCTGCCGCAAACGAAAAGTCCTTGGCCCAATGGTCGATCATGAAGTCCTTGGCCGCCTTCTCCTGCCACACAGACAGATCGGGGCCGCCGGATGCGATGGCGCGATCCGGGTAGGAATGCAGAAGATGCGCGCAGATGGCGACGGCGATGTGCTGCAGTACCGCACCCGGTTCACCCTCGCTCTCGTCAAGAAGCGGCGACAGCGCCAAGGCGAGATTGTGCATGACGTCGTCGACCTCGCCGCGACGGCATCTAAGACTAGTGGCGGCGGGAGCATGCGAAAACTCGCAGACTTCATGAAACAAGGCCCGTGGCAGATGGAAAGCGAGTGAATCGAGATCGCTGACAAGCCGGATACTGGCGCCCTCAGCGAGATCGACGAGACAGATCGACCCCTGCCGGTAGCGGCGAATTTCACTTTCGCTTTCGCCCGGCACCAGGTCGCAGTGCATGACATCCTTGAAGTAGAACATCAGGAAATAGGCGTCGTCGGCCGGCAGCGATACGATGCGGCTCAGTTCTCCGTTCAGCCGGCACCGCAGGCGCGTCACCGAAAACCGGGCGTCCCGCACGGGCCGCACCATGAGAAACGGCGCCTTCGGCTCGCCAAAATACGCTCCAATACCGCTTGGCTCTGTCATCATCCGTCCAGCCCCGCCTGGCGATGGAGTTCACTCCTCGCGTGCAATCCGCTTCGATGCGCGAAAGGCCCGACGCAAGGGGGCATCTCGCGATTGCCGCTCATATCCGAGAAAAAATGGAGGGTGCTGCCAGTAATTTCTTGTACCCTTTGCTCACATTTAGCCGCAAACGGCTCTGTTTTGACTTCATGCCGCATGATCCCGCCGCTTCAAAGCGGCCGCGTCTCGGTGACGTAGCTCTCGAAGAAATCGGAGAACTTGGCAACCCTGAGCGGCAGCCGTTGACGGGCTGTGCGACATCCGGGCATTCGCGGCCTCCGTGGAAAACCTGGCGAACTCCATCGGCGACAGGCGGCGTGTGTACCCGGGCCAAGCCGTCTATGGCATCGGCTACGCCACAGGCGCGACGCTGCTCGCCGCACTCCTGGTCAAATATCCTGGTCTGTTCGAGCGAGCGGTCCTGCTGCATCCCCTTGTGTCGTGGGTGCCACCCGGCAACGCCGGACTTTAGGGCAAACCGATTCTGGCCACCGGCGGCCAAGACGATCCTACCGGTCCATTGGCGCTCACCGAACAACTGGTCGATTATCTTGCGGGGCAGAAAGCTGATGTCCGAGCCCTCTACAATCGGGGCGCACACGAGATCGGGCAGGATGAATTGATAGCGCTTCGGGATTTCTTTCAGGCGGCCATCGACTGAAGCAATGCGGGCCGCATCTGATGACGCGGCCCGCGATAGATTTTACTGCGCCTTGGCTTCGATATCGACTTGCTCGAGCAGAAGCGCCGGGTTTTCGGCAGCTCCCATCAGTTCGAGCGCGCCGACACCGGCTTCATCCTTGGCCTTGACCTTCAGCGTGAAGGTGCCGGGCTTGCTGATGAACTGGGTAAACGCCGTCGCCGCGTCCTGCAGTTTCGGCTGCGTGGCGGCAAAATGCTGCACGCCGGCGCTCGTCATCAACACGAGCAGGCCGCGAACGCTGTCCTCGGTCATGTGGTTATCCTCGGCATAGAGCTTGATGCCCTTGGCCATGATGCCCTTGTCCTCGAGCTTGAGCGTGACTTCCCTCGCCGTAAGACCGAACATCGCGATCTGCGCGGCATTGAGATCGCCGGAGAAGAAGTCCTCCGAAGCGCCGCCCATGACGCCGGAGAAGGAGAGGCTGCCCATGTCCTTGCCATCCAGCGAAATCTGCTTGATGACGAAGTTCTCGTTGGGCTCATCCCACGACAGTTCGACGTTGGACGAGAAGACCAGCTTGTCGAGGCCGATCTTGCGCAGCGTCTTGAAGCCCTCTTCCTGCGTGTCCGCAGGGATCGGAACGCTGAGGTCGCGGTAGCTGACGCGGACATCCGTCGGAATGCCGTTGCGCGGCTTCGTCAGCGCGATTTCATAGGTATCGAGCGTGAAACGAACGCGTTCCGGAACGGACGGCACGGCCGACTGCTCTACGGGCGCCTCGGCCATCGGGTCTTCCGGCACTTCACCGGCGATCTCCGCGCCGCTGGTGGCTTCGCCGTCGGTCGCTTCATCCGCCGACTGCTCTGCAGGCGCCTCGGCCATCGGCTCTTCTGCTGCATCGCCGGGGACCGCCGCGTCGCTGGCGGCTTCGCCGTTTGTCGTTTCGTCCGGCACCTGCTCGGCTTCCGGCGCCTGTTCGGCACTGATCGACGGATCGACCGCGGTTTCGGTCGCGCTCTCGTCCTCGACGGTTTCACTGTCCGTCACGGCTGCCGGGTCGCTGCCGGGCATGTCCACGTCGAGCCCGGCGATCCGGATCGTGCCGAATTCCGGCATCAGCGTGGTGTAGGGGAAGGTCTCGAATTCCTCCTCCTTCAGGCCCGCAAGCTTCGTCAGTGCCTCCATGGTCGGAGCCCAGGAGAAACCGTTGATGCTGGCTTCGGCAAACTTGAAGTAGTCGGTCCCCTCGCCCGCCGTGACACCGTTCATCGTGCCATCGAAACTGCGGCCGTTGAGCTGGAACGCCATCTTGTCGACGGCGAGCTTCACGAGTTTGCCCTCGGCGCTTTCCTGCTCTGGCACTTCCATCTTCAGGCCGAGCAGTTCCATGTCGCCCTTTGCCAGCATGTCGACCAGCGAAAGAATGCGTTTGAAGAATGCCTGGCGCTCCGCCGGTGGCAGGGCTTCCGGATCGCTGACCGCCTGGAGTTGCTCGAGCGTTTCGAGAAGCGGCTCGGTCGGCATGCGGACGCTGAGGCCGCTGCTGCGCACTTCGTCGTAACCGAAACGCGACTTGCTATCGGAGAAGGCAAGGTTCTTTACGGAGATCGGGCCGTAGAGCAGCTTCGGTTCCTTGTCCTCAGGACCGGCTTTTTGCGTGTAGATGCGGGCCATGTAGGCCACATCGAAGCTCTCTCCAGTGACGGCGCCCATGGTGCCGTCCATCTTTTCCCGCTTCGTTGCCCCTTCGCCGTCAGGAATATCCATGGCAAAGGCGAACGTGGCGCCGCTCGCCGAATAGCGCGCAACGCGGCCGCTGGCGATATCCTCGAGCCGGACATCCTTGTAGACCGTCTTCTGCTCGGAGCTTGCAACGTTCTGGACGATGGTCACTTCCGGCGCGGAGGCCTGCTTTGCCGCGAAACGCTCGATGCGCTTCAAAAGGTCAGCCTTTTCCCCGCTTGCCGTCAGGCCGGCTGCGAAAAAGTCGGGATCTTCCAGCGTTGCCGCAGGCACGGAAAGCTTGGCGGCCTTCAGGTCGAGCTCCAGGCCCTTCACGTCGAGCTTGCCGCTCAGCGAAAAGATCTTCGGACGTCCGTCGATTGCCGCGATGCGCGCGCTGACGCCATCGGCGAAAGGCAGCGTGACGTCGCGCAGATGAACGCGGCCGAAGAAGTCCGCCTCAACCGAACCGGCCTTCCCGCCGCGCTCGGCGATGAAGGTCCCGACCGCCTTTTCGAGCATGAACTTGCCGCCGACGACACCCGCGGCTGCGATCGCGATGACCGCGACAGCAGCCCAAAGTGCTTTGCGACGGCCCTTGCCGGCACCAATTTCTGTCTCAGCCACGATTTCTGTCCTTTCGTCACACGAAAAATGGAAAGCTCTTGAGTCGTTGCGGTGTGACTAACCATTGGCGCTACCTTCCGCAAGTTTGGCGGGAGTGCAGTGCAACAATTTTCTTGTATCGGCTGCAATCGGCAAACGCTCAAACGTCATCAAAAATGCATGGAGGGCTGCAAGCATGTGCCCATGGGACCCATGTCCATTAGCGATAGGATCTGCTTATCGCCACAATCAGGAAATCCAACTTAAATTAATGGAACCACTTTGATAGAGTCTACGGCACAATGAGGGAGACGCAGCCAGTGGCGACACCGCTTCGCGGAACGACAACCACCGACGGCACCAGACACGCCGGGCCGCGGGCTCGGCTGGGCGCCTGTCCGCGCCTGGCGCTTTTCCTCTGACCCATCCAAAATTCACGTCATCTTGAAGGGAGATAAAAATGGACGCGAAAGCCGACAAAACGGGCAAATGTCCCGTCATGCATGGAGCCCAGACGAGCGCACAGTCGCCCGGCACCTCGAACCGCGACTGGTGGCCGAACCAGCTCAACCTGAAGATCCTGCACCAGAACTCTTCGCTGTCCGATCCGATGGGCGAAGCCTTCGACTACGCCGAGGAATTCAAGAAACTCGACCTGCCGGCGGTGAAGAGGGACCTCTTCGCGCTGATGACCGATTCGCAGGATTGGTGGCCGGCCGACTTCGGTCACTATGGCCCGCTCTTCATCCGCATGGCCTGGCACAGCGCCGGCACCTACCGTACCGGTGACGGCCGCGGCGGCGCGGGCGCCGGACAGCAGCGCTTTGCGCCACTCAACAGCTGGCCGGACAACGCCAACCTCGACAAGGCACGCCGCCTCCTCTGGCCGATCAAGCAGAAATACGGCAACAGCATCTCCTGGGCCGACCTGATGATCCTCGCCGGCAACTGTGCGCTCGAGTCTATGGGCTTCAAGACCTTCGGCTTTGCCGGTGGCCGCCCCGACGTATGGGAACCGGAGGAAGACATCTACTGGGGCACGGAAAAGACCTGGCTCGACGACAAGCGCTACTCGGGCGACCGCGACCTCGAGAACCCGCTCGCCGCCGTTCAGATGGGCCTGATCTACGTCAACCCGGAAGGCCCGAACGGCACTCCGGACCCGCTCGCCGCCGCGCGTGACATCCGCGAAACCTTCGCGCGCATGGCGATGAACGACGAGGAAACCGTGGCGCTGATCGCCGGCGGCCACACCTTCGGCAAGACCCATGGCGCCGGCGATGCGGCCAATGTCGGCCGCGAGCCGGAAGCTGCCGGTATCGAGGAACAGGGCCTCGGCTGGGCAAGCACCTACGCCAGCGGCCGTGGTGGCGACACCATCACGAGCGGCCTCGAAGTCACCTGGACGACGACGCCGACCAAATGGAGCAACAACTTCTTCTGGAACCTCTTCGGCTACGAATGGGAACTGACGAAGAGCCCGGCCGGCGCGCACCAGTGGACGCCGAAGCATGGCATGGGTGCCAACACCGTGCCGGACGCGCACGACAAATCCAAGCGCCATGCGCCGTCGATGCTGACGACCGACCTCGCCCTGCGCGTCGACCCGGCCTACGAGAAGGTCGCACGGCATTTCTACGAGAACCCGGATGCCTTCGCCGACGCCTTCGCCCGCGCATGGTACAAGCTGACGCACCGCGACATGGGTCCACGCGCCCGCTATCTCGGCCCGGAAGTGCCGGCCGAAGAGTTGATCTGGCAGGATCCGATCCCGGTCGTCGATCATCCGCTCGTCGACGCCAAGGATATCGCCGATCTCAAGGCCAGGATCCTCGCTTCGGGCCTTTCGGTCTCCGAACTGGTTTCGACCGCCTGGGCGTCGGCCTCGACCTTCCGCGGCTCGGACAAGCGCGGCGGCGCCAATGGCGCGCGCATCCGCCTTTCCCCGCAGAAGGACTGGCAGGTCAACCAGCCGGCGCAGCTGGCGAAGGTTCTCGAGGTCCTCGAAGGCATCCAGCGTAGCTTCAACGACGCCCAGTCCGGCGGCAAGAAGGTGTCGCTCGCCGACTTGATCGTGCTCGGCGGCGCCGCAGCGGTCGAGAAGGCAGCCAAAGCCGCCGGCCACGACATCGAGGTCGCCTTTGCGCCTGGCCGCATGGATGCGACGCAAGAACAGACCGATGTCGAGTCCTTCGCGGTTCTCGAACCGATCGCCGACGGCTTCCGCAACTACCAGCGGGCCCAGTACGCGGTTTCGCCGGAAGAGCTGCTGATCGACAGGGCGCAGTTGCTGACGCTGACCGCGCCGGAGATGACCGTGCTCGTCGGGGGCTTGCGCGTTCTCGGCGCGAACCACGGCCAGACCGCCCACGGCGTCTTCACCGATCGCCCGGAAACGCTCAGCAACGACTTCTTCGTCAACCTGCTCGACATGGGCACGGCCTGGACGGCGACGTCCGACGCGAAGGATGTCTTCGAAGGGCGTGACCGCAGAACCGGCGACGTCAAGCGGACGGCCACACGCATCGATCTCGTCTTCGGTTCGAACTCGCAGCTGCGGGCCATCGCCGAAGTCTACGGCCAGGCGGATGCAAAGGCGAAGTTCGTACGCGACTTCGTCGCGGCCTGGACCAAGGTGATGAACGCCGACCGTTTCGACCTCGTCTGACGGCTCGATCCGGCAACAGTACTAAGCTTGGTCCCGGCACCACGCCGGGACCTATCTGCCCAGCGGCTTCGCGAAACTGTCACCGGAGGTTGCAGACCGGTCTCGTCAATTGTGACGATGTGGCACACGTAAAACGTTCGCCTCCACGCATCTCCCTCAACCGAAATCCGACAAAATCAGCCTGTCGCCTCCCTCTGCCGTGAACGGACGATGGTCTGGCAAATCATTGCTTTTGTGACAAGTTCTCTCTGAACCCGCCTTTCGCGGGCATTTGCATCATCTTTGCAAGCCTCCGCTTAAATCAACCCATGATTGCGTGACTTGGCGCGGAGAACATGTTCTGATTTCAATGCACTGCCAAGGACTGATCTTATCTCCAGCTGTTTCGTTCAGGGGGAACGTTGCATGCGTCGTTCGAGAATTCCTGCCCTTTCACTATCATCAGCACTGCTTGTCGCGATCGGGTTTTCCGCGCAAACGGCATTGGCGCAGCAGGCGCCAGCCGTGGTCGTGGCGCCGGCCACCATCATGGACCTGCGCGAGAGCGTGGATCTGACGGGCAAGGTTACGGCGATCCAGAAGGTCGATATTCGCGCCCGCGTTTCGGGTTTCCTCGAGGCGGTCAACTTCACCGAAGGGCAGAAGGTGACGGCGGGCACGGAGCTCTACCGGGTGGAAGACGGCGCCTACCGCGCCGCCGTGCAGGAGATCGAAGGGCAGATCGAGGCAGCCGAAGCCGCCAAGGAATTCGCGATCCTCGAGCGCGACCGCGCCGAGCAGCTCCTCACCAGCAAGACGATCAGCCAAGCCAAGGTCGACGAAGCGCACGCGCAAGTCAGGAAAGCCGAAGGTGACCTGATCCGGCTCAAGGGCAGCAAGGACAACGCCGACCTCAACCTCTCCTATACGAAGATCACGGCGCCTTTCGACGGCATCGTCGGCCTGACGGCGGCCGATGTCGGCGCCCTCGTCGGCCCGGACAGCGGCGCGCTTGTGACGCTGACCCGGCTCGACCCGATCTATGTCCAGTTTCCAGTGGCGACCGCACTTTACCTCACCTATCGCGAACGGGTGGTGAAGGGCGAGATCAGCGGCGGTGCCAATGTCGGGCTCGGCCTTCCGAACGGCACCGAGTACAAGCAAAAAGGCACAATCAACTTTATCGCCAGCAACGTCTCGCAAGGGACGGACACGGTGACCGTGCGCGCCGAGTTCCCCAATCCGGACAGCATCCTGCTCGACGGTGCGTTGGTGCGGGTGATGCTCGAACAATCCGACAAGCAGGACGTGCTTGCCGTGCCGCAGCAGGCGGTCCAGCGTGACCAGCAGGGCGCCTTCGTTCTGGTGGTCGACGCCAGTTCCAAGGTCGAGCTTCGCCGCATCGACGTGTCACGCAACGCCCGTGGCCAGGCGGTCATCAGCAAGGGCCTCAAGGAAGGCGAGAACGTCATCACAGAGGGCGCCGGCAAGGTTCGTCCGGGCATCACCGTCGATGCGGCCACGGCAGCAGGTGGCTAAGCGATGATTTCAGAGATCTTTATCGATCGCCCGCGCTTCGCCACGGTCATTTCCATCGTGCTGACGCTGGCGGGTCTGCTTGCGCTCACCCGTCTGCCGATCGCCCAGTTCCCCGATATCGTGCCGCCGCAGGTGAGCGTCACCGCCAGTTATCCCGGCGCCGGCGCCGACGTGGTCGAAACCACCGTCGCCCAGCCGATCGAAAGCAAGGTCGTCGGCGTCGACGACATGCTCTACATGAAGTCGACGAGCGGCGCCGACGGCTCTTATACGCTGACCGTCACCTTCGCCGTCGGCACCGATCCTGATATCGCCACCGTCAACGTGCAGAACCGCGTGTCGCTCGCCGAGGCCGGCCTGCCCTCCGAGGTCAAGCAGAGCGGCGTCAGCGTGCGCAAGAAGTCCTCCGCGCTGATGCAGGTCGTCACGATCTTTGCAGCGGACGAGAAGCAGAACTTCGACAGCCTGTTCCTGTCCAACTACGCCACGATCAACGTGCTTGATACGGTCAAGCGCGTGCCCGGCGTCGGCGATGCCCAGCTCTTCGGCGCCCAGGACTACTCGATGCGCGTCGTACTCGACATCGACCGCATGACCAGCCTCGACCTGACGCCGACCGATGTGATCAATGCGCTGAAGGCCCAGAACGTCCAGGCCGCGATCGGCCGCATCGGCGCCCAGCCGATGACCGACGACCCGCTGTTCCAGCTCAATCTCCAGACGCAAGGGCGCCTCACCGATCCCAAACAGTTTGAGGACGTGGTTCTGAGGGCACGGCCCGACGGCTCCTATGTGCGCATCCGCGACGTCGCGCGCGTCGAACTCGGCGCCGCCAGCTCCGATTCCAACGCCCGGATCAATGGCAAGCCGGTCGCCATGATCGGCACCTACCAGGCGCCGGGCGCCAACGCGCTTGCTGCCGCCAGGGGCGTGCAGGACGCGATGGAACGATTGTCGAAATCCTTCCCGCCGGGCCTCACCTATTCGGTCTCCTACGACACAGCCCAGTTTGTCGAAGCCAGCGTCGACAACGTCGAGGAGACGCTGTTTGAGGCCTTCATCCTCGTCATCATCATCGTCTTCCTGTTCCTCGGAAACTGGCGGGCGACCCTAATCCCACTCGTTGCCGTTCCCGTCGCACTCATCGGCACCTTCGCCGTGCTGCTCGCCATGGGTTTCTCGCTCAATACCGTGTCGCTGCTTGCCATGGTGCTGGCGATCGGCATTGTCGTTGACGACGCGATCGTGGTGGTCGAAAACGTCGAGCGGGTGATGGAGGAAAATCCAGGCCTGTCGGCTGCGGAAGCGGCAAGGCGTGCGATGGGCGAAATCACCGGCGCCATTGTCGCCATCACCCTCGTGCTGCTCTCCGTCTTCGTGCCCGTCGCCTTCATTCCTGGCCTCAGCGGCCAGCTGTTCCAGCAGTTCGCCGTCGCCGTTTCGGTGTCGATGGTAATCTCGGCGATCAACGCGCTGACGCTCAGCCCGGCGCTCTGCGCGGTGCTCTTGAAACCCCATCACGGGCCGAAGCGCGGCATCCTTGGTTACATCTCGCGGACCATCGACAAGGGGCGTGACGGCTATGCCTTCGTCGCCGGACACATCGCCCGGCGCGCCATCATCGGCCTCGCACTGCTGGCCGTCGCCTTCGTCGCCACGGGCTTCCTCTTCAAGGTCGTGCCGACCGGCTTCCTGCCGGCGGAAGACCAGGGCGCGTTCTTCACGGAAATCCGTCTGCCGGAAGGCGCCTCCTACAACCGCACCGACGAAGTCGTGAAACAGGTCGAGACGATGCTCGGCGGCATCGAGGGCGTTGCCAACGTCATCACCGTCACCGGCTACTCCTTCCTCGACGGTTTGTCGAAGTCCAACTCGGCCTTCGCGATCGTCACGATGAAACCCTTTGCGGAACGCCTGAGCGATGCGGCCGGCGTCGAGGCGGCGATCCGCACGACCATGGTCAAGGGCCAGGCGATCCGCGGCGCGCAGATCTTCGCCTTCAACCTGCCGCCGATCATGGGCCTCGGCACCGGCTCGGGCTTCGAGTACCAGTTGCTCGATCTGCAGGGCCGTTCCGTCGCCGATCTTTCGGCAACGGCGGGCGGCTTGATTATCGCCGCCAACCAGAACCCGGCGCTCGGGCCGACCTTCACCACCTATTCGGCAAGCTCGCCGCAGCTCTATCTCGATATCGACCGCGACCGCCTGCAGGCCCTCGGCGTTTCGGTGAGCGACCTCTTCACCACGCTGCAGGGCACGCTCGGCAGCTACTACGTCAACGACTTCAACCTCTTCGGCCGCACCTGGAAGGTGACGATGCAGGCGGCGCAAGCCGACCGCAACGCCGTCGACGACATCCAGCGCCTACACGTGCGCAATACGAGCGGCGACATGGTGCCGGTCGCCTCGGTCGCCAAGGTCGACTATATCGTCGGTCCCCAGTCGATCGTGCGCTACAACAATTATCGCTCGATCACGCTGAACGGCCAGCCGTCCGCCGGCCACTCCTCGGGCGAGGCGCTTGCCGCCATGGAAGCGTTGTCGGCCTCGACCCTGCCGCCCGGCTACAGCTACGAATGGACCGGAACGGCGTTGCAGGAGCTGGAGGCGGCGGGCAAGACCACCGCCATCCTGGCAATGGCCGTGCTGTTCGCCTACCTCTTCCTCGTCGCGCTCTACGAAAGCTGGACGATCCCCGTGCCGGTGCTCCTGTCGGTTGCCTTCGGCGTCTCAGGCGCGCTCTTGTCCGTGCTCGTCGCGGGTCTGTCCTTCGACATCTACGCCCAGATCGGCCTCGTCGTACTGATCGCGCTCGCCTCGAAGAACGCGATCCTGATCGTCGAGTTTGCCAAGGCGCACCGCGAGGCTGGAGCAAGCATCGTCGATGCGGCGATCGAGGGCGCCCGCGCCCGCTTCCGCGCCGTGATGATGACGAGCTTCGCCTTCATCGTTGGCCTGGTGCCGCTGGTGGTCGCCAAGGGCGCCGGCGAACTCAGTCGGCGCGCGGTCGGCACCGGTGTCGCTGGCGGCATGCTTGCCGCAGCGCTCGTCGGCATCTTCGTCATTCCGGCGCTCTACGTCGCTTTCCAGTGGCTGCGTGAGCGCGGCCACAAGCTCGTGGGCATTTCCCGGCATCCGGCCGTTGAAGGCGAAGCAGCGGAACGCAAGGCCGAGACGCCGGCCGGGCACTGACGGCCGGTCGAGTTCAAGCCGACAAAGGATCGTATCTCTCGTCTCAGCTTGACGCCCCTTGCGACCAAGTATCGGCGGCGCACCGCGCCGCCGTCTCGGGAAATCTCAAGCCGGCGCCGACAGGCGGATCCCCTGTTCGGCGAAGTAGGCTTCGAGGGCTTCCGGCATCGCTCGGTCCGCAACCACCGCCACATAGCTGTCCGGACGCAGCAGATAGGCGGCATCCCGCGCCAGGCCGGCGGCGGCCTGTTGCTCGCCCCATGGGAAGACGTGAAGCGGCATGTGCTTGGCCGCGCACCAAGCTCTTATGTCGTTATGCGCCTCGCCATAGACATGCACCTGCCAGGCGATGGCCGCCAGCGAAGCGTAATTGTCGAGGCCATTGATGCCTAGCCAGGGCAGCCGATCGCCACCCTGCACCCGGCCGCGCGCACTCCGGCTCAAGGGGCCGCCGCGATAGTTGAGCTGCGTCTGCGACAGGATGCGAAACAGGAATTCTCTGACACCGCCGACGCGGTAGGCGACACCAGTCAAGGCTGGGGCGACGTGGACGCGCAGGAAATCCGCGACGCTGCCCTCGGCCGTCACGAAGGTGAACAGCCGGTCGGTCGTTTCGACAAGCTGGCGGGCAAATGCGATCCGTTCGCCTTCATAGCTGGCGAGCAGGCGGTCCGGCGCCTGTCCCTTCAGCACCGCTGCAAGCTTCCAGGCCAGATTGATGGCGTCGCCGATGCCGGTGTTCATGCCCTGGCCGCCGACCGGACTATGCACATGCGCAGCGTCGCCGAGCAGAAACACGCGCCCGCGCCCGAAGCGATCGGCGACACGATGATGCACACGGTAGGTGGAGAACCAGTTGACCTTGTCGACGGTGAGGCGAAGGCTTTCGATGGCGCGATGGCTCACATCGGCGAAGGTGAGTGCGTCTGCATCCTCCCGCTTCTCCCGCACCAGACCGATGAGGCGGCCCCGCCCCTCGGCATAGGCGAGCAAGGCGACGAAATCACCGGTTTCGAGCGATATATGGGCTTCTCCATTCGCAGTCGCCCCACTCACTTCGACGTCAGCGACGTAAAAGGTCTGGTCGTAGGTTCCGCCGGCAAAATCGACCTCCAGTCCGTGCCGGACCGGCGAGCGCGCGCCGTCGCACCCGGCAAGATAATGCGCCGTGCAAACGTCCGAGCCGCCATCGGGCAACTGCAAGCGAGCGCTAACCCCGGCGGCGTCATGCTCGAACTCGACAAGCTCGGTCTGCCGCTCGACCTTGACGCCCAAGGCCGCCAGTCGGGCCTCGAGCAGCCGCTCGTGATGATCCTGCGGATAGACAAGAACGAAGGGATAGGGCGTCATTTTCCCGCCGGTCGGACTGAAGGATATCCGCGCCTTGACCTTGCCCTTCGCCCAGAGGCTGACCGAAGGGTTGCGGTGACCCGCCTCGAGCACGGCATCGGCCAGATCGAGCTGCCGGTAAAGCTCAAGCGTTCGCGCGTGCACCACCATCGCCCGCGATGTCGGGCCGGGACCAGCGTTCTTGTCGATGATGCGGACCTTGACACCCTGGGCGGTCAGCCAGAGAGCCAGCACCAGGCCGGTCGGTCCCGCGCCGGCGATCAGCACATCCTGTTTCACCCTGCTCTCCCCGCTCGCTCTGTCGGCGGCCCGGTCGCATCGGGATTTGGGTTTCTCCGCCCACAACGGCAGCCTACGCGCAGGCGACGGCAAATGCCAAGCAGCGCAGCGGATTCCGCCTTGTGCCTTGCCCGGCGGACGCGGCTGCGGATCAGCCGCGTGCCCTCAAATTGGCGATCAACTGCTGCTGGCCGACGCGGATCACCTGCTCCATCGCAACCCGTGCACCTTCCTCGTTGCGCAGGCGGATCTGCTCGACGATGCGGATATGCGCGACAGCGACGCGGTCGATCTCGGCGCCATCGGCGGCCGTGTTGCTCAATTGAAAGACACCCATCAGCGCCGCCTCGATCAGGCTGCCGACGGTCTGCATGAACGGATTGAGCGACGCTTCGAGCAGACGGAGATGGAATTCTAGATCGGCACGCGCCAGCGTCTGCGCGCTATGGCCGGCATCGCCCATGGCAACGGCCAGCCGCATCATCTGGGAAATATCCGCGTCCGTGGCGCGGCGTGCCGCCAGTCCGGCCGCATAGGGCTCGAGCGCCAGGCGGACCTCGCTGACATGGCGGAGAAACGCCTCATCGACGCCGGCCCGGAAATGCCAGGAAAGCACGTCGCCATCGAACAGGTTCCAGTTTGCCTGCGGCATCACGCGCGTGCCGATGCGAGCGCGGGCGACAATCAGCCCCTTGGCGGCAAGTGTCTTCATCGCCTCGCGCAGGACCGTGCGCGAAACGTTGAAGCGTGCCGCCAGCTCCACATCGCCCGGCAGGATATCCCCGACAGCGAATTCCCCTCCGACCACCGCCTGGCCGAGTTCCTCGACCACGAGCCGGTGGCTCGTGCGTTTGCGCGGCTGATGGGGGGACGGCCACATCGCGCGACCCTTGCCTCACGCCCGCTGCTGGCGCTGGCGCGAAACGAAGATGATACCCTTCTGCAGCAGGATAAAAGCAAAGAGCAGAAGGCCGATCAGGATCTTCGTCCACCAGCTCGACAGCGATCCGTCAAAGGTGATGTAGGTCTGGATCAACCCTTGAATGAGGATGCCCACCAGCGTGCCGGCAACAAAGCCCGAACCACCGGTCAAAAGCGTGCCCCCGATGACGACCGCGGTGATGGCGTCGAGCTCGACGCCGACGGCGGCAAGGGAATAGCCGGCCGAGGTGTAGAGCGAAAAGACGATGCCGGACAATCCCGCAAGCAGGCCCGAGAGCGCATAGATGCGGATCGTCGTCGCCGCAACCGGCACGCCCATCAGTCGCGCCGTCGCCGTGCCGCCGCCGAGCGCATAGACATTGGTGCCGAAGCGTGTGCGGTGCGCGATCAGGATACCGATCGCGAAGACGAGCAACATCAGGCCGCCAATCAGGGTGATGCGCCCGCCGCCCGGCAGCTTGAAGTAGAGCGCCTTCAAGGTCGCGTAGAAGGGATGCTTGATCGGAATGCTGTCGATCGACAACACGAAGGCCATGCCCCGCGCCAAGAACATGCCCGCCAGCGTGACGATGAACGGCGGCATTTCCAGATAGTGGATGATCGCCCCCATCGCGGCGCCGAAGAGCGTCGCGATCGCCAGAACCATCGCGAAGGCAATGAGCGGGTGGATGCTCGTGTGTTCCAGCACTACGGCGAGAAACACGCCGGTAAAGGCGATCACCGAGCCGATCGAAAGATCGATGCCGCCGGAGATGATGACGAAGGTCATGCCGACAGCGGCAATGCCGAGGAAGGCGTTGTCCGTCAGAAGGTTGCCGATGACACGCGTCGACAGCATGTTCGGATATTGCGCCACGCAAAGCGCGTAGCCGAGCAGGAAGATCACGAGCGTTGCCGTGAGCGGAAGATATTTCGGCTTCATTTTGCGGCTCGCTCGCTCGGGTTTCTCGCACCGCGCGCCGGCACGAGGAAGGCAAAGGCCGTGCGGAAGCGCGGCGACTGAAGCACCAGGATGAAGACGATGATCGCGGCCTTGATGATCAGGTTGAACTCTGGCGGGAAGCCGGAGAGAAGAATGCCGGTGTTGATCGCCTGGATGATGATCGCGCCGAGCACCGATGCGGCGATGCTGAAGCGGCCGCCGAGCAGCGACGTGCCGCCGACAACGACCGCAAGGATGGCATCGAGCTCCAGCCACAGACCGGCATTGTTGGCATCCGCACCGCGGATGTCAGCGGCGGCGATAATGCCGGCGATGGCAGCGCAGAGACCGGAAAGCACATAGGCGGCGATCAACAGCACAGGCGTCAGCACCCCGGACAGCGTGCTCGCCTGGCGATTGACACCGATCGCCTCGATCAGCATGCCGAGCGCCGTCCGCCTTACGAGCAGCGCAGTCAATATGCCGAATATCAACCAGATCACCACCGGCATCGGCAGGCCGGCAAAGGAACCGCTGCCGATGAAGACGAGGCCGGGGTCGTTGAAGGTCAGGATCGCCCCCTCGGTGATGAGCTGGGCGACGCCGCGGCCGGCGACCATCAACACCAGCGTCGCGATGATCGGCTGGATGTCGAGCACCGCGACCAGCACCCCATTCCAGAGACCGCAAAGGATACCGACGCCAAGCGTGATCAGCAGCGTCGCGGCGAGCGAGTGTCCCGACGTGATCGCCGCGGCGGCCGTTGCGCCGCAGATCGCCATGACCGCGCCAACCGAGAGGTCGATGCCCTTGGTGGCGATGACGACCGTCATGCCGATTGCCAAAAGCACCACCGGCGCGCCGCGATTGAGGATATCGATGAGGCTGCCATAGAGGCGGCCATTCTGGATCTGCAGGTTGAGGAAGCCGGGAAACACCAGTGATACCGCCGCGACGATTATGCCGAGCGCAATCAGCTGCGGCAGCAACCGGTTGAAATAGAGCCTGAGGAACGACGTCACGACGTCCTCCTTTCATTGGTTGCGGCGATCGCTTCGACGATCTCACTGGCTGTGATGCGGCTGCCGTCGAGTTCGGCGACATGGGCGCGATCGCGAAGCACGATGACCCGGGTGCTGTAAGCGACCAGTTCCTCGATCTCCGAGGAGACGACGATCAGGGACAGGCCCTTCTCGCGCAGCGCCTCGATCAGCTTGACGATTTCCGCATGGGCGCCGACATCGATGCCGCGCGTCGGCTCGTCGAGGATCAGGAATTCGGGCTCGGTCGCGAGCCAGCGCGCGAGGATCGCTTTCTGCTGGTTGCCGCCGGACAGAAGCTTGATCGGCTTCTCCCGATCGGCCGTGCGGATATCGAGCGCGCGGATATAGTGGTCCGCCAGCCGGTTCTGCTCCGCCCGCGAGATCGGCCGCGTCCAGCCTCGGCGGGCCTGCAGCGCCAGCACGATGTTTTCGCGCACCGAGAGATCGCCGATAATGCCCGAAGTCTTGCGATCCTCCGGGCAGAAGCCGAAGCGATGGCGAATGGCAGCGCGCGGCGACGCAAGGTCGACCGCACGACCATCGATCTCGGCCCCGCCGCTGTCGGCGCGATGGGCGCCGAAGAGAAGCTCGGCGGTCTCCGTCCGTCCGGAGCCGAGCAGGCCGGCCATGCCGACCACTTCGCCGGCCCGGACATCGAGGTCGAAGGGTCGGACGCGCCCCTTGCGGCCGTAGTTTCGGAAGCGGTAGCGCAACGGCCCTTGCCGGACCTCAGCGCGCGGCGCGTGGATTTCCGCCGCCAGCTCGCGGCCGATCATCATCGCAATCAGCTCGCGGCGATCGAGATTGGCGGTTTCACGCGTTCCGACGAGCTGCCCGTTCCTAAGCACGGTAATCCGGTCGGAAATCTCATAGACCTGTTCGAGGAAGTGGGTGACGAATACGATGCCGAGCCCGCGTGCCTTGAGGCGCCGGATAATGCGGAACAGCATCGCCACCTCATGCGCATCGAGGCTCGCCGTCGGCTCGTCGAGGATCAGCACCTTGCCGGAGAGATCGACGGCGCGGGCAATGGCGACCACCTGCTGGATCGCCACCGAATAGCTGGCGAGATCGCGGGTGACGTCGATGTCGAGTTCATAATCGGCAAGCAGATCCCGAGCCCGCCGATTCATGGCACGGGCGTCGACCATGCCGAAGCGGCGCGGCTGGCGCCCGAGGAAGAGGTTCTCGGCAACCGTCAGGTTCGGCAGCAGGTTGACCTCCTGATAGACCGTGCCGATGCCGAGCGCCTGGGCTTCGAAGGTGTCGCGCGGATCAACCTCGGCATCGTCGAGCAGGATGGCGCCGCCGTCGCGACGATAGGCGCCGGTCAGGCATTTGATCAGGGTCGACTTGCCGGCACCGTTTTCGCCAAGCAGCGCATGAACCTCTCCGCGCCTGAGGTGAAAATCGACCTTGTCGAGGGCTCTGGTCCCCGGAAAAGTCTTTTCGATCCGGATCGCCTGGAGAATGTGGTCATTGGTCTGCATCGATACCGTCTCCGCGATGCTGGTATCTACTGACGAGAAGCACAGCGCCTAGCTGCGGCAAGCTGTGCTCTTCAGACGGAAACTCGGGAAAGAGCGTGGCCCGCGCGAGAAGCAGCGCGGGCCACGGCCGACGTCAGTAGCCGAGGCCCTTCTTTTCCTCGTAGACCTTCAGCGGCTCGTCGGCTTGCGTATAGAGCTTCGATTCCGTCTGGATCCACTTCGGCGGCGCGGTGCCGTCCTTCTGGAAGGCGGCAAGCGCATCGAATGCGGGACCGGCCATGTTCGGCGTCAGCTCGACCGTGGCATTGGCTTCGCCGGCTGCCATCGCCTGGAAGATGTCCGGAACGGCATCGATCGACACGACAAGGATGTCCTTGCCCGGCTTCAGGCCGGCTTCCTTGATCGCCTGGATGGCGCCGACGGCCATGTCGTCGTTGTGGGCATAGAGCGCGCAGATGTTCTTGCCGCCGTCCTCAGCCTTGAGGAAGCTTTCCATGACTTCCTTGCCCTTGGTGCGGGTAAAGTCGCCGGTCTGGCTGCGGATGATCTTCAGGTTGTCGTGGCCGGATAGCGCCTGTTCAAATCCCTTCTTGCGGTCGATCGCCGGCGAGGAGCCGGTCGTGCCCTGAAGCTCGACGACGTTGCAGGGCTTGCCCGCGGTCGTGTCGACCAGCCATTTGCCGGCAACATTGCCCTCATGCACGAGGTCGGACGTGACGGCCGTCAGGTAAAGCTCATTCGACGAATCGACCGTGCGGTCGAGCAGGATGACCGGAATTTCCGCGTCCTTGGCTTCCTGCAGCACTTCGTCCCAGCCGGTTGCAACCACTGGCGCCACGAGGATGGCATTCACCCCTTGCGCGATGAAGGAGCGGATCGCCTTGATCTGGTTTTCCTGCTTCTGCTGTGCGTCAGCAAATTTGAGGTCGATGCCGCGCTGTTCGGCCTGCTGCTTGGTCAGTGTCGTCTCGGCGGCGCGCCAGCCGGACTCCGAGCCGATCTGCGAAAAGCCGACGACCAGATCGGCCGCGGATGCGCTGCCAAACGTGCAGGCAGCAAGGATCGTTGCACTCGCAAGTGCCTTGGCGATTTTCATAATTTCCTCCCAAAGAAAGCTGCCTCCACGCAGCCATCGAGAAAAAATCATATAATATTACTTTTGTAAACGGGCACATCTCGCCTGTCGTGCGCAACGCGCCTATTTTTTTGGAGAGGTTGGCGCGGCGGGCTGAAGCGCCAGCCCCCAACTGGGAGTTTCAGAAAGCCGATGGCAGGCAAAACAGCCTGGCTGCTGCGCTCTAGGCTTTCGCCAGCAAGGTTCCGGCGGCGCTCGCGAGCATGACGAGGGCCACGCCGAAGATCTGGTTGAGGGAAAGCGCCTGACCCAGCACGATGAAGCCGGCACCCGCGCCGATCGCCGGCTCGAGGCTCATCAGGATGCCGAAGGCCGATGGCTGCATGCGCCGCAGCGCCATGAATTCGAGCGCATAAGGCAGCAGCGGCACCAGGATGGCAAGCCGGGCCGTCATCAAGAGCATGTCGAAGGAGAAGCCGGACTGCACCTGAGACAGGCCGAACGGCGTCGCAAAGAGCGCGGCAAACAGCAGCGAAACGGCGAGCCCTTCCAGTCCCTTGAAACGTTGGCCAGCCTGCTTCATCAGGATGATGTAGCCGCCCCAGCCGATCGCCGCACCGAAGGCGAACAGAAGCCCGCGCGTATCTGCGACCCAGGAGGAACCGTCCCAGGAGAGGCAGAGCACACCGGCCGCAGCGATAACGGGACAAAGCAGGCGCCAGCCACGGCCGCCGAAAACGGCAGCGACCGTCAGAGGACCGAGAAACTCGATCGCCACGGCAAGGCCGAGGGGAATGCGGGCGATCGCCGCGAAGAAGCAGAGCGTCATCACCGCCATCGTCGCGCCGAGCGAAAGCGCGGAAATCCATTGCGCTCGGGTGTAGCGGAGAAAAGGCGGGCGGACGAGGATGAGCAGGAAGGCGGCCGCCCAGGATAGCCGCAGCCAGGTTGCGCCAAAGGCTCCGACGCTTTCCATGGCGGGCTTCGAAAGGGCTGCGCCAAACTGCACGCTCGACATCGAGAGAAGGCAGAAGACGATGGCAAGCGTGACGCGCCCGTTGGTGTCATCCGTCGCACCCGGTTCGCTCCACGCGCTATTCGCTGTCGTCTCTGTTTCCGCCATGTCCGTTCTCCCCTTGGGCTTGAACAGACATAACAATCCCGGCACAATAAGGAACGCTAATAATTGTGATACCTTCATAAGGGATCGTTATATGAATGATCTGGATATCGCCCTTTTGCGCGCCTTCGTCGTGACCGCCGAATGCGGCAGCGTCAGCGGCGCTGCGCAGCGGCTGGCCAGGACGCAAGCGGCCGTCAGCATGCAGTTGCGCCGGCTGGAGGACGATCTCGGCGCCAAGCTCCTGAACCGCAATGCAAGGGGCATGGACCTGACCGAAGCCGGGCATGTGCTGCTGCCCTATGCCCAGAAGATGCTGGGCCTGAGCGCCGGCGCCCGGCGGGCGCTTGCCGGGCAGGCCGTCCAGGGACCGATCCGCTTCGGCATGATCGAGGATATCGCGGTCGGCTCGCTACCAAAAGCGTTGCAACGGTTTGCCGAATGCCATCCGAATGTCGCGCTCGAACTGACGGTGACCGAAAGCACCGTGTTGTCGGAGAAGCTGTCGCAGGGCCGGCTCGATGTCGCGATCGGCGACCCGGCGCTGATCCGCGGCGAGGCGATCCTTACCTGGCGACTGCCGCTCCGATGGGTCGCGGCGCGCGGTTTCGAGGTGCCGGCGGAAGGGCCTCTGCCACTCATCACCTTCGACGGCGTCTGCACTTGGCGGCAGAAGATGATCGAGGCGCTGAAGGGCGGGGATCGCCCCTGGCGCACGGTGCTGACGAGCGCCAGCCTGTCTTCCATCCAGTCGATGATCGAGGCGGGCCTCGGCATAGCCGTTCTCCTCGATCTCAACATCCGTCCAAACACGATGCGGGTTCTCGGCGGTGAAGAGGGTCTGCCCCCTGCCCCGGTGATCGAGCTGGGGCTTTTCGCCGCCGACGATCAGGGTCTGGCGTCCCGCCCGGTCTCGGCTCTTTGGGCGTTTCTTTCCGACGAACTGCAAGCGCAGGCCTTGGCGATTGGCCGCGCCGCGTGACCACGCGCGGTTGCGCCCCGTTCCATGAACGAAATAAGACGCCCAGCGATTGAAAAAGCCCAGGCAAAATTTTACTAAATAAAAATTGCGCCGCGCCCGAAAGGAGGGCCGCGGCGGTGGGCAGGACGTTGGACATGGTAACAATCAAGGAAATCGCTTCGGCTGTCGGCGTCTCCTCGGCGACTGTTTCTCGGGTGCTGAATTACGATCCGACCCTCTCGATCTCCACCAAGAAGCGACAGGCGATCATCGAAACGGCCGAGGCGCTGAATTACGCCACCCCGCGCAACCGCGGCCGCGGCGCCGGGGCAATGCAGGGCCTGAAATTCGCGCTGGTGCATTTCCTTCAGCCCGCCCAGGAACTGATCGACCCCTATTATGTCGGCGTCCGGCTCGGCATCGAAAACCGCTGTCAGGCGCTGAAGATCGAGGTGGTCAAGGTCTTCCACAACGGCAACCTGCCGGAGGCCGCGATCCTGCAGGGCGCCAGCGGCGTCGTCGCCGTCGGCCACCATTATGGCGAAGAGGTCCATTGGCTGCGCCGGCACAGCCGCCATCTGGTCTTTGCGGACTTTGCCCCCGACGATGACGTCGACGACAGCGTGATGAGCGACGTCTCGATCGCGATGAACCGCCTGCTCGACGGCGTTTACGGCATGGGCTACCGCCGCATCGGCTTTCTCGGCTGGATCGACGCTTTCAGAGACAAGGACGACATCCATTCGGAGCGTCGCTGCCGCGCCTTCATACAATGGATGACGAAGGCCGGCCTCTACGATCCCGAACTCTGCATGGTCGAAAAGCTGACGCCCGATAGCGGCTATACGCTCGCCAAGGCGATGCTGTCGAAGCCCAATCCGCCCAAGATCCTCGTCACCTGCAACGACAATATGGCGATCGGCGCTTACCGCGCGATTCACGAAATGGGCCTGCGGATCCCGGATGATGTTGCCGTGGCGAGTTTCAACGACATTCCCGTCGCCCAGTTTCTCGGGCCGCCGCTTTCGACGGTGAAGATCCCCGCCGAAGTGATCGGCGAGACCGCCGTTGACCTCCTGGTCGAGCGGCTGACCGGGCGAGACGTGGCGAAGAAGGTGATCCTCGGAACCGAGATGGTCTGGCGCGGCAGCACGATGGCGAGAGCCGCCGCTCCCGGTGCGTAAAACGGTCGGTAAAAAACGCGTGGTAAAAATTTACTGAAATATTGCCTTCTCCAGAATTTTGCGAAATACTCCGCGCCGAGACTAGGAGGAACGTCTCGGGGAACGAATTTCGAGGGAGGAGAAACTATGGACACGCGTACCTATCTGCCGCGCTTTGCCGCCATCGCGCTTGCAGGCGCCAGCTTCTTGGCCGTCACGGCCGCCGAGGCCAAGGAAATCACCATCTGGTGCTGGGATCCGAACTTCAACGTCGCGATCATGAAGGAGGCCGGCGCGCGCTACACCAAGACGCACCCGGACGTGACCTTCAATATCGTCGATTTCGCCAAGGCCGACGTCGAGCAGAAACTGCAGACCGGCCTCTCGTCCGGCACCGCAGACGCCCTGCCGGATATCGTTCTCATCGAGGACTACGGCGCGCAGAAATATCTGCAGTCCTTCCCCGGCGCCTTCGCGCCGCTCTCCGGCACCGTCGATTACTCAGGCTTCGCTCCCTACAAGGTCGAGCTGATGACGCTGGATGGCCAGGTCTACGGCATGCCGTTCGATTCCGGCGTCACCGGCCTCTACTACCGCAAGGACTATCTGGAGCAGGCCGGTTTCAAGCCGGAGGACATGCAAGGCATCACTTGGGATCGCTTCATCGAGATCGGAAAGCAGGTCGAAGCCAAGACCGGCAAGAAGATGATGGGTCTCGACCCGACCGACGCCGGGCTCGTGCGCATCATCATGCAATCGGCCGGGCAATGGTATTTCGACAAGGAAGGCAAGACGAACATCACCGGCAACGCAGCGCTGAAGGCGTCGCTTGAGACGGTCGGCAAGATCATGGCCGCCAACATCTACAAGCCCGCCGCCGGCTGGGCCGACTGGGTCGGCACCTTCACGTCCGGCGATGTCGCCACCGTCATCACCGGCGTCTGGATCACCGGCACCGTCAAGGCGCAGCCGGACCAGTCGGGCAAATGGGGCGTGGCGCCGATCCCGGCGCTTTCGATCGACGGCGCGACGCACGCCTCGAACCTCGGCGGCTCGAGCTGGTACGTGCTTGAAAGCTCAGCCGAGAAGGCCGAAGCGATCGACTTCCTGAACGAGGTCTACGCCAAGGACGTCGACTTCTACCAGACGATCCTTACGGACCGCGGCGCCGTCGGCTCACTGCTCGCTGCCCGCGGCGGGGCCGCCTATGGCGAGGCCGATGCCTTCTTCGGTGGCGAAAAGGTCTGGCAGAACTTCTCCGACTGGCTCGCGAAGGTCCCCTCGGTCAACTACGGCGTCTTCACCAACGAGGCGGACACGGCCGTTACCGCACAGCTTCCGGCACTGCAGCAGGGAACGCCCGTCGACGACATCCTGAAGGCGATCGACGCCGAGGTCAGCGCACAGGTCCAGTAATCGCCGCGGCGATTATCTGCATTGCTCCTGGCCGCGGTAAACACGCCGCGGCCAACGGCTCCTGCTATCCATGGGGATGATGATGGCTCTCGCGCGTCGCGGCGGCATCGGCCGATATTACAACGTCAATGGCTGGCTCTTCGTCGCGCCGGCACTCGGGCTGATCGCCCTTTTCATGATCTATCCGATCGTCTGGTCGCTGTGGATGTCGTTCCAGTCCGGCCGCGGCATGATGCTGAAATTCGCCGGCTTTTCGAACATCGTCCGCCTCTGGAACGATCCGGTCTTCATCAAGGCACTGACGAACACGCTGACCTATTTCGTCGTGCAGGTGCCGATCATGATCCTGCTGGCGCTGATCCTTGCGTCGCTGCTCAACAATCCGAAACTCGTCGGCCGCGGCTTCTTCCGCACCGCCATCTTCCTGCCCTGCGTCACCTCGCTGGTTGCTTATTCGGTGCTGTTCAAAGGCATGTTCGCGCTCGACGGGATCGTCAACTCGACGCTCGAGGCGATCGGCCTCATCGCCTCGCCGATCCCGTGGCTGACCCATCCCTTCTGGGCGAAGGTGCTCGTCATCCTCGCCATCACCTGGCGCTGGACCGGCTACAACATGATCTTCTATCTCGCGGCGATGCAGAACATCGACAAGTCGATCTACGAGGTCGCGCGGATAGACGGCGTGCCTGCCTGGGCGCGTTTCACCCACATCACTATCCCGCTGTTGAAGCCTGTCATTCTGTTCACGACGATCATTTCGACGATCGGCACGATCCAGCTCTTCGACGAGGTCTATAACCTCACCGAAGGCAAGGGCGGACCGTCCAACGCCACGCTGACCCTGTCGCTCTATATCTACAACCTGACCTTCCGCTTCATGCCGAATTTCGGCTACGCGGCGACGGTCTCCTATGTGATCGTGGTGCTCGTCGCCCTGCTCGCCTGCCTGCAATTCTTCGCGGCACGGGAGCGCGACCGATGAACAACGGAACCACACGTATCGTCGGCACCATCGTCACCTACGGCTTCGTCGGGCTGATGGCCTTTCTCTCGATCTTTCCCTTCGTCTGGATGCTGCTCGGCGCGACCAATTCTTCGATCGACATCATCAAGGGCAGGATGATGCCGGGCAGCGCGCTTGCCACCAACATCGCCACCTTCTTCACCCAGGTGAACGCACCGCTAGTCTTCTGGAATTCGGCCAAGATAGCCATTCTCGCGACGGTGCTGACGCTCGCCGTGTCGTCGTTGGCTGGCTACGGCTTCGAGATGTTCCGCTCGCGCCACCGCGATAGGATCTACAGCGCCCTTCTGTTGACGATGATGATCCCGTTTGCCGCGCTGATGATTCCGCTGTTCATCATGATGGGCAAGGCGGGGCTGATCAACACGCACCTCGCTGTCGTGCTGCCGACCATCGGCTCTGCCTTCGTCGTCTTCTATTTCCGCCAGACCACCAAGGCCTTCCCGTCGGAACTGCGGGACGCCGCCAAGGTCGACGGGCTCAAGGAATGGCAGATCTTCCTATTCATCTATGTGCCGGTCATGCGCTCGACCTATGCGGCGGCCTTCATCATCGTCTTCATGACGGCGTGGAACAACTATCTCTGGCCGCTGATCGTGCTGCAGTCGAACGAGCAGAAGACGATCACGCTGGTCATCTCCTCGCTCGCTTCCGCCTACTACCCCGACTACGGCGTCGTCATGGTCGGCACCATTCTCGCGACACTTCCCACCCTCGCCGTCTTCTTCTTCATGCAACGCCAATTCGTCCAGGGAATGCTGGGCTCAGTCAAATAGGAATGATCATGCGTTCTGTTACCTCTTTCAACGATACCTGGACTTTCTCCGAAGGCTTCGATGCGGCAAGCGCTGGCCGGCTGCAGGCAGGCAAATCGGTCAGCCTGCCGCACAATGCGGTGGAATTGCCGTTCAACTATTTCGACGAGGCATCCTATCAGCGCGCCTTCACCTATCAGAAGGTGCTTACCTGGCGTCGGGAGTTCCACGGCCGCGAGGTCTCGGTCGTGTTCGACGCCGCCATGGCCGACGCCGTCGTCTATCTCAACGGCGAGGAGATCATCGCCCACAAGGACGGTTACACGCCCTTTGAAGCAAGACTGACGGATAAGCTGCGGGAAGGCGACAACCTGATCACGGTCAAGATCGACGGCAGCGAAAACCCTGAGATCCCGCCCTTCGGCGGCCGCATCGACTATCTCACCTATGCCGGCATCTATCGCGACGTCTGGTTGAAGGTCACCGATGCCGTTTCGATCGCCAATCTCAAGATCGAAACCCGCGATGCGCTCAGCGATGCCAAGTCCGTCTCGATCCGCTGCGATCTCGGCAATCCGCAAGGCGTCAACTTTGCCGGCACGGTCACGGCACTCCTCAAGGACGCGAACGGCAAGGTGCTGGCGGAAGCAGCCGGTGAAAGCCGCGGCGAGAGCGTCACCCTTGAGATCACGGGCCTGAAGGGCCTCTCGCTCTGGGATATCGACAGCCCCGTTCTCTATGAAGTGGAAGCGCAGCTGCGCAGCGATCGCGGCAGCGACCGGCTGTCGTCACGCTTCGGCTTCCGCACCGCCGAGTTCACCACGGATGGTTTCAAGCTCAACGGACGGCCGCTGAAAATCCGCGGCCTCAACCGCCATCAGGCTTTCCCCTATGTCGGCTACGCCATGGGCCGCACGGCGCAGGAGCGCGATGCCGAGATCCTGAAGAACACGCTGCATTGCAACCTCGTGCGCACCTCGCATTATCCGCAATCCAAGTGGTTCCTCGACCATTGCGACCGCATCGGCCTGCTCGTCTTCGAGGAAATCCCCGGCTGGCAGCATATCGGCGGCGAGGGCTGGAAACAGGAGGCGATCCAAAACGTCCGCCGCATGATCGAGCGCGACTGGAACCATCCGTCGATCATCATCTGGGGCGTGCGCATCAACGAATCCCAGGACTCGCATGATTTCTACGTCGAGACCAACCGGCTCGCACGCGAACTCGACCCCACGCGCCAGACCGGCGGCGTGCGCTACATTACCGACAGCGAATACCTCGAAGACGTCTACACCATGAACGACTTTATCCTCGGCAACGAGGAACTGCCGGGCGCAAACCGCCCGCGCACGGCGCTACGTCCGCAGCAGGAATGCACCGGGCTCACCCGCAAGGTGCCCTATCTCATCACCGAATTCGGCGGCCACATGTTTCCGACGAAGATCTACGACCAGGAACAACGGCAGGCAGAGCATGTGCGCCGGCACCTCGAAGTGCTGAACGCGGCCTATGGCGACCCAAGCATTTCAGGCGCCGTCGGCTGGTGCATGTTCGACTACAACACCCACAAGGACTTCGGCTCCGGCGACCGGATCTGCTATCACGGTGTCATGGACATGTTCCGCCAGCCGAAATTCGCGGCTTATGCCTATGCCAGCCAATGCGAACCGTCGGAGGGCGTGGTGATGAAGCCGGTCACCTTCTGGGCACGCGGCGAGCGCAACATCGGCGGCGTGCTGCCCTTGATCGTGCTCACCAACTGCGACGAGGTCGAGCTGAAATACGGATCGCTCGTCAAGCGCGTCGGCCCCGACCGCGAGAACTTCCCGCATCTGCCGCACCCGCCCGTCGTCATCGACCATCGCCACTTCACCAAGGACGAACTCGGCGTCTGGGGCATGAAGTGGGAAGACGCAGCCTTCACCGGCTTTATCGACGGCGAGCCCGTCGCCAACCTGCGCATGGTCGCCGATCCGGTGCCGACGGCGCTGGAAGTCGTCCCCGACAGCACGGCGCTTCGGGCCGAAGGGCGCGACAGCCTGCGGGTGATCGTGCGGGCGCTCGATCAGGCCGGCAACATCCTGCCCTTCCTCAATGACGCGGTCGACGTGACAGTCACCGGCCCTGCCCGCCTGCTCGGCCCCGATCGCCTGATCTTCCAGGGCGGTTCGACCGGCTTCTGGCTGGAAACGACGGGTGCTGCCGGCGGCATCGCCGTCGCGGTGACCTCGACGCGGCTTGGAACCGTAAGGCTGGAGCTTTCGGCGGTGTCGGACGAGGCGGCGGCTGCATGAGCGAACTCCAACTTAAGCACGTCAGAAAGTCCTATGGCAACTTCGAGGTCATCAAGGGTGTAGACCTCGACATCAAGACCGGTGAGTTCGTCGTCTTCGTCGGGCCATCCGGCTGCGGCAAGTCGACCCTGCTTCGGATGATCGCCGGACTGGAGGAGATCACGTCAGGTGATCTCACGATCGGCGGCGAGCGCATGAACGATGTCGATCCGTCGAAACGCGGCATCGCCATGGTGTTCCAGTCCTATGCGCTCTACCCGCATATGACGGTTCGGGAGAACATGGGTTTCGCGCTGCGATTTGCCGGCGTGCCGAAGGCCGAGATCGCACAACGCGTCGGCGAAGCCGCGAACATCCTGGAACTCGGGCCGCTGCTCGACCGCAAGCCAAAACAGCTTTCGGGCGGGCAGCGCCAGCGCGTGGCGATCGGCCGGGCGATCGTGCGGCACCCGAAGATCTTTCTCTTCGACGAGCCGCTCTCGAACCTCGATGCGGAACTGCGCGTGCACATGCGCATCGAGATCGCCAGGCTGCACAAGAAGCTTGCAACGACAATCATCTACGTCACCCACGATCAGGTCGAGGCGATGACGCTTGCCGACAAGATCGTCGTCATGCGCGGCGGTGTGGTCGAGCAGGTAGGCTCGCCGCTCGACCTCTACGACGATCCGGCCAATCTCTTCGTCGCCGGTTTCATCGGTTCGCCGAAGATGAACTTTTTGAAGGGGATCGTCGAAACAAACGCGGGCGGGGAGAAACATGTCCGCCTGGCGGATTTCGGCAATGCGACGCTGCCGATTGCGGTCAAGGGCGTAACGCCCGGCAGCACCGTGACCATTGGCATTCGCCCCGAGCATTTCGGCGACAGCGGCTCGGCGTGCCTCGATTTGACGATCGACATGCTGGAGCATCTGGGCGGCGAGACCTTTGCCTATGCCCGGCACGGCGACGGCGAACTGATCATCATCGAAACAAAAAACGGCCGCGGCCTGAAGTCCGGCGACAGCATCGCCGCCCGTTTCGAACCCACAGCCGCTCTGGTGTTCGACGCAGACGGCAGGCGCTTGCGCTAGAAGCTATCCACCATAGGAGGGCGGCGCCACCTGCGAAGATGGCGCCGTTCGTCGTTGTCACGGGAACATGCCCTTCGGTGTCTCACCCTTCAGAAAGGGCTCGATGAAAGCCTCCAACAGTTCCGTCTGGTTGATGACGGCGGTGTGCGACGTCGCCGGCAGGATCGCGAGCCGCGAAGGCGACAGCGGCTTTCCCATGTCGCCCATGGCGCCGCCACCAAGCAGGCGGAACAGTGCCACCGTGTGCTCCAACGTCGCCACATCGGCATCGCCGGCGATGACGAGAACCGGGATCTTCAGTGCCTTGACATCCGCCTCCCAGGCCATCGGTTCTTTTTCGAGCTGGATCAGCTTCTTGACCAGATCGGGAAACCCATCCGGATTGGCGGCGAGCTTGCGGTAGTCTTCGGCAAAGGGCATGCCGACGAACATCTCGACAGTCATCTGCGGGATGAATGCTTTGAATTCCGGCTGCCAGCCCTCGGCATCGTAGCCGACGGACGCGGCGGCTAGCTTGTTCACCTTGTCCGGATGGCGGATTGCCAGCTGCAGGCCGGCAGCCGCACCCATTGAGTAGCCGAAGACATCGGCCTTCTCCAGCTTCACCGCATCCATGAAGGCGGCGACGTCGTCCGCGAGGTTCGGATAGGTGACCGGGCGATCGATATCGGTGGTGCGGCCATGGCCCTGGAACTCGATTGCATAGACCTTGTGGGTCTCGGCCAGCTTCGGGATGATCGCACCCATCGAGGGAATGTTCATGTAGGCGCCGTGTAGCACGACCAGCGGCTCGCCCTCGCCCGAGACCTCGTAATACATCTTCATGCCGTTGACTTCGACGGTCTCAGCCTCGGCAAAGGCCGTGCCGGACATGAGCAGGGCGCCAGCGATCAAAGCGGTACGAAACATTCTCAATCTCCTTGTTGTCAGCGCGGTTGAGCACCGCCTTCGAGATTAAGACGCATGACGTCGTCATCTCCCGACATCGACAGCCAAGAAAATTTCGCGCATTCGTTGCAGTGCCCAGCAAACGCGTCGCGCCGTGGTCCGCCTGCGCTTCAGCCTGACGGGTTGAGGCTCACCCGCAGGGGCGCGAACTGCGATACGGCAAAATCCATGAGCTTTCGCACCCGCGGCAATTCACGTAATTCCGGGTGAACACCGAGCTTCAGCGGCAGAACCGGCGCGGCAACGCCGAGGTCAAGGGCCACGAGGCCATTCCGGCCGGCGGCGATAAAGTGCGGCAGCGTGGCAAGTGCCTGTCCGGTCTCAACCGCACTCAATTGCGAGCGGATCGAATTCGTGCGCAGCAGCACTCTCGCCTCCGGCAAAAGATCTTTCAGCCAGGTCGAGAGCGATACCCGCACAGGCACCTCCACCAGCTCGACAATCGTCTGGTTCCTGCCTTCGCCCGCAACATCCGGATGGCCGAAACGATCAAGGTAGGCCTCTGTTGCAAACAGGCCGTAGGCGACATCGGCAACCTTGCGCTCGACGATATCGTTTTGGTCGAAACTGCCGAAACGCAAGGCAATGTCCGCGTCCCGCCGGGACAGGTTGAAGCGCCTGCCATCGTTCAAAAGGTGAATGCTGACGCCGGGATGCATTGCTGCAAACTTGGTCAGGATCGGCGCCAGGAGGTAGTCTCCGATCCAGTCGAGGCTGGTCACGGTGATGGTGCCTTCTAGTGCGTCGTCCTGCACCGCAAGGCGCCGCTCCACCGCAAGCGCATTCGCCTCCATGTGTTCGAGCGCCGAAAGGATGGAGAGGCACACGGCGGTCGGCACGAGGCCGCCCGGTTGCCGCTCGAACAGTGTTTTGCGCGTCTTCTGCTCGAAAGCCTCGAGGCGACGGCTGAGCGTCGGTTGCGTGGTGCCCATCGCACGGGCCGCTGCACTCAGCGAGCCGTGGCGGACCAAGTGCTGAACAAGATGGAGTTCTTCCCAGTCCACGGGCACCTCAGGGTTCAGCCGGCCGAGGCGGCTCGCCTCGACGGTAATTCATAGGCACTTTCGTGCCCGCCGTCATGCCCCCGTCGATCGGCAGCACCACGCCGGTGATGTAACTCGCCGCATCGGAACAGAGCCAGAGGACACTTGCGGCCACCTCCTCCATCCGGCCAAGCCGGCGCATCGGCGTCGAAAGTGCTGCGTGCCGCTGGATTTCCGCGCCGGCGGCCTCGAGATGGTGGGTGAGGATCGGCCCGGGCGCAACGACATTGATCCGGATGCCCTGGTCGGCATAGTCCAGCGCCGCCGCCTTTGTCAGCCCGATGATCCCGGCCTTCGCACCGACATAGGCGGAAAGCCCGGAGGTGCCGTTGATGCCGGCGACGGAGGCCATGTTGACGATCGCGCCGCCACCAGCCCTCGCCATCGCCTCGATCTGGTAACGCATGCCGAGAAAGGTGCCGCGAATGTTGGTGCGGACGCCGCGATCGAACCCTTCGATGTCGAGATCGGCAAGCGGGGCCGGCATGGTTCCATCCGTCGCATTGTTGAAGGCGGCGTCGAGCCGGCCATAGTGCTGCATCACGCTTGCAAGCGCCTGCTTCATGGCACTCTCGTCGCCGACATCGGCCGCGATCGCCAGTGCGTCGCCGCCGGCCTGGCGGATGGAAACCGCCAACGCCTCGACCGCCGGCTGCGAGCGGGAAAGAAGGACAACGGATGCGCCGGCCTGCGCAAAGGCGCGGGCGGTGGCCGCGCCGATACCCTTGCTGGCGCCTGCGATTAAGGCGACTTTGCCTGCAAATCCCAGATTGTTTGTGTTCATCAACCCGACTCCATCTGACGTTGTCGCACCGTTTTTAGCGCCGGACGACAACGGCTGCCTCGTGCAGGCGCGTATGCCTCCCATACGGGAACAGACGATCGACTTTCGCTGCGAACGGGCTTTGCCTTTGTCCGGGAGCCCGAATTTCGCCCTGAAGCGTCGACCGGGCCGCAGTTTCGAGACGCACAGGAGACGATCATGGATGCGACAAGACAAGGAAGATCGGAGCGCAGAACGCGGCTGAAGGCCGAACTCGACCGGGTGATTGCGGAAGCCCTGGATGAACAGCGCATCGTCGGCACAGTCGTCGAGATCCTTATCGACGGCGAGCCCGGCTACCGACATGCCGCCGGGCTTGCGGACCGCGAGGCCGACCGGCCGATGACCGAGGACAGCATCTTCCTGCTCTCCTCGGTCGCAAAGCCGATCGTCACGGTCGCCGCTCTCAACCTGGCGCAAAGCGGCACCATCGGTCTCGACGATATCGTGTCGGAATGGCTGCCCGCGTTCAGGCCGCAGCTGCCGGACGGCAGCGAGCCTCGGATAACCATCCGCCAACTCCTGACGCACAGTGCCGGTTTGAGCTACGTGTTCATGGAGCAAGGCGACGGCCCTTATCGCCGGCACGCCATCAGCAGCGGCCTCGACGACACCGACGATGATCTCACCGCCCTCATCGGCAAGCTCACCGCCATTCCGTTATCCTATCCGCCCGGACACGGCTGGGGCTATTCGATGAGTCTCGACGTGCTTGGGGCCGTTATCGAAGAGGCGACGGGATCAAAGCTGCCGGAGGCGATTGCTGCGCTCGTCACACGCCCGATGGGGATGAACGACACCGCCTTTTCCGTGACCGATAAACGCAGGCTGGTGGTCCACTATGGCGATGCCTCGCCGCGGCCACGGCGGCTCGTTGGCGATGACGCGGTCCCCTTCTTTGGCAATCCCGTGCGCCTCTCGCCCGGCCGGATCTTCAATCCTCGAGCCTTTCCCTCCGGAGGAGCCGGCATGGCAGGCACGGCCGGCGACGTGATCCGCCTTCTCGAAAGCCTCAGGACCAGACACTCGCCGGTGCTCGACGCCGCCAGCACCCGCTCGATGTTCGACATTCAGGCAAGGACGGGCGGATTGGCCGCCGGCGCCGGGTGGGAGTTCGGTTTCGGCGGCGCCGTGCTTGTCGAACCCGAGATGGCGGGAACACCGCAGTCGCGCGGCACGCTGCAATGGGACGGCGCCTACGGGCACAAGTGGTTCATCGACCCGGCCCGCGGCCTGACAGTCGTTGCGCTCACCAACACCGCTTTTGAGGGCATGAACGGACGCTTCCCGGACGATCTTCGCGACGCCATCTATCGGAGCCTCTAGCCATGCGGAGTGCCCCATTTCCCGTCGACCTCGGCCGCTACTTCGCCCGCATCGGTCATGTCGGGCCGCTGTCGCCCGATCTCACAACCCTTGGCAGGATCGTCGCCCGCCATGCCGCGTCGATCCCCTTCGAGGCCATCGACGTGCTTCTCGGCCGTCGGATCGACCTTTCGCCGGCGGCGGTCGACGCCAAGCTCATCGACCGCCGGCGTGGCGGCTATTGCTTCGAGCAGAACGGCCTGTTGCAGCGCGTGCTCACGTCGCTCGGCTACCGGGTGGATCCCTTGATTGCCCGCGTCCTGTGGATGCGCGCCCCGGGCGCGCCGCCGCCGGCCTGGTCGCACATGGCGCTCCGCGTCTTCGTGAACGATGTCGGCTATCTGGTCGATGTCGGCTTCGGCAGTTGCGTGCCGACCGCGCCGCTGCGTTTCGACCGGACCACGCCGCAACCGACGCCGCATGAGCCGTTCCGTCTCAGCCGAACGCTCGATGGCTACGTGCTGGAGGCATTACTTGGTCGTGACTGGGTACCGGTCTACGAGGTATCGCCGAGCATTTGTGGAGAGGACGCGTATCGGATCGCAAACATCGCGACATACACGGATCCGCATTCGCTTTTCCGACAGACCCTGCTGGTGACGTTGACCACCGAGGAGACACGTAACATCCTGCTCGGAAACCGGCTGACGATCCGTGACAGGAACGGCACCGTGACGCGCCAAGAATTCGATGCACCGGCAATCGAATCTGCCCTTATCAACGTCTTCGGATTACCCCTCGACGGCGACTGGCGCCGGATCGCTGCGCGCGCCGGCGGCGCATTCGAGGCATCCATTCCAACGACATGACGTGAACCCGGCGCCTCGTCTATCGATGGGTGAGGATGTAGCCTTTGAGGATCTCCGCATGATTGCGGGCCTCATCCTTCACGCTGTAAAGCAAAGTCACCGGGCCCTCAGCAATGCGCTGTCGCAACAGGTCAACTGCCACCGGATTGCCGTCGAGCTCGGCAAGGTAGCGCTCGCGAAACTCTTCCCACGTGCCTTCATCCGCATGGAACCAGCGGCGCAGCTCCGTGGTCGGCGCTATGTCCTTCAGCCAGAGATCGACCGCGGCTTCCGCCTTGGTCAAACCGCGCGGCCAGAGGCGATCGACGAGGACGCGCATCCCGTCGCCATCGGCCTTCGGCTCATAGACACGTTTCGTCTTCAGCTGCATGAACGCCCCTCATTGGTCTTGATTTGAGGACCATAGCTGCCGCCGATTGGCGATCCAAGCGCGAAGGCGCTTGCCGGCAAGCGGTAAGGGCGCGCCTGCCGCCTACACCCCGCGCCTGTTGCCCCAGAGCAGGACGTGCAGCTGCGGCAGGACGCGGGCCTCGAACCAACGATCTTCCGTCACCTTGCCGACAAGCCAGAGCATGCGATCGATGATGCCGTCGATGTCGACTTTGGCGTCGTCGTCGTCAGGGGGTGGAGGCGTATGGTTGCCAGGCTGCAGGTAGAGCGGCAGATGGGGGTACCGGGCCGCCGTATCCCGGGCATAGGCATAGTCGCGCTCGTCGAAAACGACGATCTTCAGCGCCACCTGCGGCCCATCCGCTGCCATTCGAAGACAGTCGTCGAAGGCCTGCCAGTCCGTTTCCATGCCGCTCGACGGCGGCTTCGGGCTCAGCACCAGCACGTCGAGATCCGCAAACCAGTCCTTGGCGATGCTGCCCTGCGTTTCCAGCGCGAAGCGATAGCCATCGGCTTTCCCGCGGGCGATCAGGGGCGCCAGCGGCTGGATCGCCGGATTGCCGCCGGAAAGCGAGACCGTCAGCGGCTTGCCACCGGAGAGCGTGACGACCTCGCTCCAGATCTCTTCGACGCCCATCGGCAGCCATTGGTCGCGATACTCGCTGTCGACCGCGTGCAGCGTGTCGCACCAACTGCAGCGATAGTCGCAGCCGCCGGTTCGCACGAACACGGTCGGAAGCCCGATCAGGATGCCCTCGCCCTGGATCGTCGGCCCGAAGATTTCGCTGACACGGATGCGCGTTTCGCCGGGCCCGCTCATGGCCGGTATTCCGCCCAGGTCTTCGGCGTCTCGCTGACACGCACGGCGGAGGTTTCCGGCAGCCTCGCCTTGCACCAGTCGTAAAAGTGCTTCGCCAGACATTCGGCCGTCACCCGGTCGTGGCCGAGAACGTCGTTCAGATGGCGGTGATCGAAACTCTCGTCGATGTAGCGCTTCAGTGGCGAAAGCTCGTGATAGTCGCGCACGAAGCCGTGCTCGTTGAGCTCCGCGCCGGCAAGCTCGACTTCGACGATGTAGTTGTGGCCGTGCAGCCGCGCACATTGATGGTCTGCCGGCAGGCTCTTCAACTGATGCGAGGCGGAGAAATGGAATTCCTTGGTGATCCGGAACATCACTTCACCTCCTCGGCCGCAAAGGCCGACGTCGCCGCCACCCAGAAATCCGGATCTTCGTAGTCGGTCGGATCCGCAACGCCGGCCATATGGAAGGCCTCGCGCCGCTCGACGCAGGTGCCGCAGCGCCCGCAATGGCGCGCGCCGCCCTTGTAGCAGGACCAGGTCGCTTCGAAGGGCGTCTGGTGGCTCGCGCCGTCGGTGACGATATCCGCCTTCGAAATCGTCACATAGGGCGCGTAGAGCGTGACGTCGGCGTAGCCGTCGAGCGCGTGGTTCTGCATCGCCTGAAACGCGTCGATGAAGCCGGGACGGCAGTCGGGATAGATGAAATGGTCGCCGCCATGCACGGCGACGGCCACCGCATCCGCCTTCTGCGCTGCTGCCAACCCGAAGGCGATGGCGAGCATGATGGCGTTGCGGTTCGGAACCACCGTCGCTTTCATCGTTTCCTCGGCGTAGTGGCCGTCGGGCACGTCGACATCGTCCGTCAATGCCGATCCCGTGAGATGGGCGCCGATCGCGCTGATGTCGATGACCTGATGCGGAACGCCGAGCCGCTTGGCACAGGCGGCGGCAAAGTCCAGTTCCTTGCGGTGTCGCTGGCCGTAATCGAAGGAGAGCAGGCCAATGAGTTCGTGTTCGGCTGCGACCTTGTGGGCAAGCGATACCGAGTCCAATCCGCCGGAGCAGATGACGATTGTCTTCATGATAGGTGTCCTTGTTTTGACCGGGTAGGCTGCGACCGGATTACGGCGCGCCTTCTAGGGCAAAGCAGGACGGATGGGAAGCATTATGTTGAAGTGCGGGAGTACGCAGCCTCTTCCTGCGTGCCATACACGCGACCGGCGCATTCTCAAACTGAGCCAGAAACGCACGCGTCCCACCCTTAAGTGCAAGGGTGGGACGCGCAAGCATCAGGCGCTTTCGGGGATGTTCCGATGACTACTGCTGCAGCCCCGGATAGGCCCATACGCCCGAAACCCGCATCAGATCACGGTAAATGACCAACCGCTCGTCGGCCCCGATCTTTGCCGCTTCATCCTGGGTTGGCGCGTCCAGTGCATTCAGCGGCACCACTGCCGATGGCAGGTCGCGCTGCTTCAAGGCATCCTCCATGACCGTGCGCGCGCGGCGCATGTGGCTCGAACTGGTCACCAGGATTACCGTGTCGGCCTGATGCCGCACCAGGAGATTGGCGGCATTGATCACATTGCCGATCGTATCTTTCGACTTGTCCTCAATCATGATGCGATCGCGACTGATACCCTTGTCGACCAGCCACTTGGACATGACGTCACCTTCCGTAACGCCATTTTTCGGCACGCCGCCACTCACCATGACGAGCGCTGTCGGGTTGGCCTCGGCGACCTTCAACGTCACCTCGAGACGGTCGAGCAAGGTTTGCTGCGCCTTGCCGTCATCGGCGAGCGCGTAGCCCAGCGCGACGATCACGACTTTCCCTGGCACAGTCGGGACGTCGAAGTTCGGCTTTTCAGCCATGATCTGTTCTGCGCGAACAAACCGCTTGCGATACTCTTCGGCTCTCTCGCGATCGAGACCGGCCAGCGCCTGGTGGGCAAGCGCCGCGCCGGTCTCATCGCCACGGATGCGGGCAATTGCCTCAAGCCAGCTTTGCGCATCAAAAGCGGTCGGGTCCTTGCCAAGGATGCTCTGGAAGGTCGCCTGCGCGTCGTCGAGCTTCTTCTGGATGATCTGGGTCGCAGCAACGGCATATTGGAAATCCAACCGCTCAGGCGCGAGCGTCGACGCTTCCTTGAAGGCTTCCTCCACGACATCATATTTGCCATGCAGCGTAATGCCCTTGAAGACTTCGGCTTCCGCCTTTTTGACGTCGCCGCCCGACCAGTAATACTGCATGCCGGTGTCGACCAGCTGTTTTATACGGGCAGCGTTTGCCTGGTCGAAGGCGCCGGCTGGAACCGCTGAAATGAGACACGCTGTCGCTGTCAACAGTCCAAGGAGGCGGCGCCGTGCGCTACCCGCCTTTACCGAACGCGGGGTGCCCGATGCTGTCACGGTCGACCCCAACGGGGCAAAAATGGAACTCGGCTTCATTTAAATCTCCCAGTTTTCCGGTTGCCCGCCGGCTTGCTCGCCCTCGGGCCGATAGCGTTCCGTATTCACTTCCGATTTGGCCCATCTCCTTGAGGCCAGTATTAGAAATACCAAAACATGACCACCTGTCCAGATCGCGGCGGCGCAACTATCCGTAATGGCGACTGAAGCCGGAATAATTCGTGTTACATTTCTTACAGATAGCGCATACAAGTTGCGTTCACGTTCCGAAACAGTCGCTGATTGGCGTTATATTGGTATTATCCAATTGCACGCCATCGCCCGCGCAGCGGGCGTGCGCAATCGCTGAATGGCCAGGATGTCATGAACATTGGCTTGCCGGCAGTGATTTCCATGGTTCGGCAAGAGCAAAGCCTGCTTGAACGACCTCGCTGCCGATGGGTAGCCGAAAACCTACTCCGGCGCTCGGGAGTTCGGGGCGGTCGTTGCGCGCCGTGCTGTCGAAGACACCGTAAGGTGAATCGGTGCGCTGGCCCGTTTGGATTGTTCGAAGGGATCTGACCTTTGAACTCACGCAAATCCGAAGAGGACGGTTCCGCACGGTTTTTCAGATTTCGCTCTCGATCCGGCCAGCCGCAAATGCAAAATTGCAACGAGTGATGCAAACCGATTGCGGCCCGGCGCTGCGGCGCCGGGCCGCAATCTTCTCTACTCATCGTCATGCATGTGCATGCGGATGCTGCCGTTCGTCCCAGACGGCCCAGATCGCGAGCGCGGTCACCAACACCCCAAGGACGACATGCGTCCACATGGGGTTGGAACTGGTCGAGAAACCGAGCAGCCAGGGTGAAGCGATCAGCCAGAGCCCGACGATGAGGCTTGCCCATTCTTCCCATTCCGCAAACATGGCAAGCGTCGCGATAGCCAGAACGCCGAGCACGACGCCGGCGCCCCAAGCGTTCCAGGCCGGAACGCTTTCGACAACGAAACCCATGATCCAGGGGGAGACGAACAGGCAGACGGCAAGAACCAGATTGACCCAGTCCTGTGCTTTCTTTCCTTCCATCAGTGCCATGACAACCTCCACGAATGAAGCTTGGCCAAAGCGTACGATCGCGTGCGGTCGCACGCTCTGAAAACATAATAAATTCAACCGGAACCGCTTTCAAATCTTTTTCGCGTGAGCACGCGGTGGTCGCATGCGCGAAATCAGGCGGCGAACCGACGATCCGCCGCTCTGAATGGGTGTCGAGGGCGCAGCTTTGCGCCGATTCGCGTGCGTCTAGTAACCGCGCGCAGCACCCGCGCCGATGCGGCTGTCGACTGCGCCATTGTAGCGGGCGCCGCCGCCGGCCTCGATGTCCGAAAGGCTCTCGCCGCCGACGAGGATGCCGGTCGCCTGTCCCCAGATCGTCCAGCTTTCATCGATCTGGACATTGTGGCCCATGGCCGACAGCAGCTTGCGGGTATCTGGCGAGAGCGCATAGGGCTCCATGAACACCTTGTCCGGCAGCCACTGGTGATGGACGCGCGGCGCGTCGACCGCTTCCTGGATGTTCATGCCGTGGTCGATAACGTTGAGTATCGCTTCGAGCGTGATGGTGATGATGCGTGCACCGCCGGGGCTGCCGATCACCATGAAGGGCTTGCCGTCCTTGGAGATGATCGTCGGGCTCATCGATGACAGCGGCGTCTTTCCGGGCGCGATCGCATTGGCCTCGCCCTGCACCAGACCGTAGAGATTGGGCACGCCTGGCTTGGCGGTGAAATCATCCATCTCGTTGTTGAGCAGGATGCCGGTTCCGGGCGCCACGACGCCGGCGCCGAAGGAGCCGTTCAGCGTATAGGTGACGGCAACCGCATTGCCCTCGTCGTCGATGATCGAATAGTGCGTCGTCTCCTTGCTTTCGCCGAAACCCTTGGGGATCAGCGTGGCGGAAACGCCGGCGCGGAACGGATCGATCTTGTCGCGGATGTCCTTGGCATAGGCCTTGTCGGTAAGCTTGGCGACGGGGTTCTCGACGAAATCAGGATCGCCGAGCGACGTGTTGCGGTCGACATAGGCGTGGCGCATGGCCTCGATCATGACATGCACGGTGTCGGCGGCGCCATAGCCCATGTAGGAAATGGGGTAGCCTTCGAGAACGTTGAGGATTTCGCAGATGATCACGCCACCGGAGGATGGCGGCGGCGAGGAGACGATGTCATAGCCGCGGTAGTTGCACTTGACCGGCTCCAGTTCGCGCACGGCGTAGCGCTCGAAATCTGCCTTGGCGAGCACGCCGCCTTTCTCCGCGCTCGCCTTGACAATCTGGTCGGCGATCGCGCCCTTGTAGAAGGCGTCGGTGCCCTTCTCGGCGATGCTCGAAAGCGATGCGGCAAGATCGGCCTGGATCAGCTTCTCGCCAGCGACGAACGGCTTGCCGTCCTTCAGGAAGATCGCGGCTGCGGCCGGGTCCTTGGCGAGCCTGTCCGTCTCGCCCTCGAAGGAATCGATATCGCCCTGCTCCAGCACGAAGCCGTCTTTGGCAAGCGCGATCGCCGGAGCGATCAATTCGGCAAGCGGCTTGGTGCCATAGCGGCTGCGCGCCATTTCGAAGCCCATGACCGGGCCGGGAACGCCGACGGCGAGATAGCCCTCGGTACTCAGGCCGTCGACGACATTGCCCTTGGCGTCGAGATACATGGTCTTGGTCGCAGCTTGAGGCGCCCGCTCGCGGAAATCGAGGAACGTCGTCTTGCCGTCCTTGAAGCGGATGGTCATGAAACCGCCGCCGCCGATATTGCCGGCGGTCGGATAGGTGACGGCAAGCGCATAACCGACGGCAACGGCTGCATCCACGGCATTGCCACCGCTTTTCAGCACGGCAACACCGATATCGGATGCCAGGTGTTGGGCCGTGACCACCATGCCGTGCTCCGCCTTCACGGGCTCGGGTGAAGCCGCCTGCACCGCCCAGGGCGTCAGGCTCGATGCAAAGAGCAACGTAATCGACAGGGTCTTCAAGCGGAAACTCGGCATGCGTCTCTCCCTCGCAGGCTCGCGGCGCATTGCCAGATTTCAATGACCGTGGTCTCGCCGCGTCCAGCGCGGTGGCAACGATCGTTCGGTAGGGGCAAGCACCTGATATGGACGGCTATGAAGTGCGGGAAGTATAGTCACGCTCAATCGACGATGGCAAATCACGCCTGACGTTCAACGACACCCCTACGCCTGACCGACCACTGCGTCGGGTCCCCCAGTCGACAGGAAAGCCGTGCCGCTCAGGCGGCATCGGCAAGGATCAGATCGGCACCTTTCTCCGCAACCATCATCGTCGGCGCGTTGATGTTGCCCGCGGTGATGTTGGGGAAGATCGAGGCGTCGACGACGCGAAGACCGGGCACGCCGTGAACCTTCAGGCGGCTGTCGACCACCGAACTCTCCTGGTCCGGCCCCATCGCGCAGGTGCCGCAAAGATGGTAGATCGAGCCGGAGTTTTCGCGGAAATAGTCCATCAGCGCTTCGTCGCTTTCCACGCGCGGCGCCGGCGAAATCTCTTCCGCCGTCAACGATGAGAGTGCCGAGGCCGACGCGATCCGGCGGACAAGCCGGCTTCCCTGCAGCACTTCGTCGATGTCGCGATCGGTCGTCAGGTAGTTCGGCCGGATCAGCGGTTTCACCGAGGGGTCGCCGGACGCAATCGAGATACTGCCGCGGCTCGTCGGCCGGCAGGAATTGAAGCAGATCAGGTAGCCGGGATAGGGCTCCGGCTTCAACCCGGCCTTCGGATCCGTCGGGATGCGGTAGGAGAGCGGGTTGAAATAGAGCTGGATGTTCGGCCGTTCTTCGTCGGGCCGGCCGCGGAAGAAACCACCCGCTTGGTTGACGCTCATCGAGAACGGTCCTTTGCCGGTCAAGAGATACTGCAGACCGAGACGCATCTGGCCGAAGAGACTGCCGAACTCGTCGTTGAGCGTCGGGATCGTCGCACGATAATAGAAGCTGGCGCAGAGATGATCCTGCAGGTTCAGGCCGACCGACGGCAGATGCCGGCGCGTTTCGACCCCGAGCGACGACAGCGCCTTGCCGTCGCCAATGCCCGAGACCTGCAGCAGCTGCGGGCTACCGACCGCACCGGCGGCCAGGATGACCTCGCGCCCCGCCGTGAAGCGGCGCCGCGTCCCATTCTGTATGACATCGACACCGGTCACGCGTCCGTCTTCGCCGAAGACCAGCTTTTCTGCCTGCGCGTAGCGTTCGATCGTGAGATTGGGACGCTTGAGGGCGGGCCTCAGATACTCCGCGCTCGAATGCGAGCGGCGGCCGTTGTTGGTGTTGACGTCGTAGACGCCGGCGCCCTCGATCGAGGCGCCGTTGAAATCCTCGTTCAGCGGCAGCTGCAACGATCCGCAGCTTTCGAGGAAAGCGTCGGTGATCGGGTGCGTCATGCCGCGCATCGGGGTGATGTGGATCGGGCCTTCGCCGCCGTGCCACTCGGACGATCCGCGCGCATGGGTTTCGAGCCGGCGGAAATAGGGCAGGACATCGTCATAGCCCCAGCCCGTATTGCCGGCGTTTTTCCAGTCGTCGAAGTCGTCGCGCGCGCCGCGCACATAGATCATCGCATTGATCGAGCCGGATCCGCCCTGGACCTTGCCACGCGGCACGTAAATGCTGCGATCCTGAAGCTCGGCCTCCGGCTCGCTCGAATACATCCAGTTGACCTGGGGATTGTAGTAGCTGCGGGCGTAGCCGACCGGGATCTTGAACCAGAAGGAATTGTCGTTGCCGCCAGCCTCGATCAAAAGCACCCTGTGGCGACCATTTTCGCTGAGCCGGCTCGCAAGAATGCAGCCGGCCGACCCGGCGCCGACGATGATGTAGTCGTAGATCATCTGCATGTCCTATCGTCGGAGTTATCCGCGTGCCGGCGCGAAGGCCTTCACGTCCGCCGGCCGGCTGTCCATCTGCAGGTGCAGGCGCTCGCCGGTGTACGGCGTGTGCTTTTCGACGACGTCCATGTTGAGCTCGATGCCAAGGCCAGGCTCGCGCGACGGGATGATGTAGCCATCCTCGACGGCGAGCTTGGTCTTCAGCACATCCGCATGAAATCCGCTGAAATCGAGGATCGCCTCATGGATGAGGAAGTTCGGCGACGCAGCTGACAGCTGGATACTGGCCGCAGCCCCGACCGGGCCGTTATAGAGATGCGGGGCGATCTGGGCGTAATAGGCTTCTGCCATGCCGGCGATCTTCTTCGCTTCGAGAAGCCCGCCGACGCGTGCGACGTTCATCTGCAGGATCGAGGCAGCCTTCAGTTCGAGGACGCGCTGGAACTCGTACTTGGTCGTCAGGCGCTCGCCGGTCGAAATCGGGATCGAGGTCGCGCGCGCCACCTCTGCCATCGCCGCTTCCTGTCCGGGAGGAACCGGTTCTTCGAACCAGAGCGGGTCGTATTTTTCGAGACGCCGCGCCAGCCGGATCGCCGAGGACGGCACCATCTGGCCGTGCGTGCCGAAGAGCAGATCGGCGCTGCTTCCAACGGCGTCACGGATCTTGCGGCAGAATTCCTCCGAGCGGTCCATCACGCCGAGCGAAAGCTGGTGGCCGGAATAGTTGGTGTAGGGACCGGCCGGGTCGAACTTGACGGCGGTGAAGCCCATCTCGACCATTTCGACGGCGCATCCGGCGGCGAGATCCGGATCGTTGAAGTCGAACTCTCCAGCCGCGTTCTTCGGGTAGAGATAGGTGTAGGCGCGGAGCTTCTCGTGCACGGTGCCGCCGAGCAGGTCCGCGACGGGCCGGCCGGCGGCCTTGCCGATGATATCCCAGCAGGCGATTTCGAGACCCGAGACGATACCCATCATCGTCGGGTCGGGGCGCTGGGTGAAGCCGCTCGAATAGGCCGAGCGCCAGAAGCACTCGATCTGGTGCGGATCATGGCCGAGCAGATGCCGCTCGAAGACGTCTTCGATCAGCGGCGTCAGCGCGTTTGGATGGAACGAGGTCGCGTAGATCTCGCCGATGCCCTCGATGCCGCAGGCGGTCGTGAGGCGCACGAAGATCCAGTACATTCCGCCCACATGCGGCGGCGGGACGGCGACGGCATAGGTCTTGAGAGACGCGATCTTCATTTGTGTCATCCCTTTTTCTTGAGGCGGGCCATCAGCACCAGGGTGGCGATGGCGCCGAGGACGCAGATGGCGGCGATGTAGCCGAAATAGAACTGGTAGCCGGCGATGCCCGGATAACGGTCTGAGAGGTATCCGTTGACGAGCGGCAGGTAGGTGTCGGGCGCGTAGCCGACGAGCGAGATGATGCCGATCGCAAGGCCGGTGATGTTGGCCGGCACGTGGCAATCGTCGAGGATCGCCCAGTAGAGGCCACGGATCGTATAGGTGATGAGGCCGACGAGCAGCACCAGTCCGACGAAGAGGACCGTGGAGCCGATGCCCGGCAGGGCGATCATCGCCACGAGGCTGGCCGCTGCCACGATGAAACTCAGGAGCAGGATCGCGGTCTTGCCAAAGCGGTCGCCGAGCAGGCCGCCGCCGATACCGCCGACCGGGCGCAGCCACAGCTTGATCGTGACGATCACGCCGGCCATGGCGGCGGAAATGCCGAAGCCGCCTTCCTGCAGATAGGCCGAGAAGCTGTAGGTCGCGAGGAACACGTGATAGCCGCAGAAGATGATGGCGGCGACGAGCCAGACCTCGGGGATACGGAGCAGCGTCTTGATGTCGGCAAGCAGGTTGCCTTCGCGCTTGCGCGCGCCTTTCTCGACAGCGACGGGCTGCGACACGGCGAAATAGGCGATGCCGACGACGATGCAGAAAACGGCATAGAGCAGCACGACATCACGGAAACCCATGGCAAGCCCGGCACCGCGCGTTTCCGTCGTGAAGACGAAGAGCGCGATGGCGACGCTGGCAAGCAGCGCCTCGACCAGGCCACGGCCGCCGTCGAGAATGCCGAAGAAGCGTCCCTGCTCATTGGCGCCGGCGATCAGATTGACCTGCTTCAGCGTCGCCGCCCAGAATGTCAGGCCCGTCGTGACGCCGAAGCCGCAATAGATGACGAGAAGCGATGAGTAGCCAGGCAGCGTCGCGTACCAGAGGCCGAGCAGTCCCGTGCCGACCATGGAAACGAGGATCAGGATGCGCGGCTGGACGCGGTCGGCGAGCCAGCCGCTCGGCAGGTAGCCGACCAGGAAGCTGGTGCCGAGAATGGAATAGAGAACGCCAAGCTCGGTGTTGGTGAGCTTAAGCACCTCCAGCATCGTCGTCTGGTAGGACTGGCGCAGGTAGAGGATCGGATAGATCGCGCCGGCGGCGATCACGATCAGCGCCAGTTGCAGGTAACGGCTGCGGGCCGAAACGGACGGCGCAGCGATTTCTGTATCGGAAATTGAGCTCAAGGGTAGTCTCCTCCCCGACCGATGGCGGGAGCATGCCATCGGCCCGGTCTTGATGTTGATGTCCGAACAATTCCGGTTCCCGTCCGGAATTGCGTCATTTCAAATGATCAGTGTTTCAGGACGACGAGGCGCGTCTGGGTGAATTCCAGCATGCCGTGCTTGCCGTCGTCGCCGCCGAGGCCCGAGCGTTTCCAACCGGCGTGGAAGCCCTGATAGGGGTCCGCCGGGAAACGGTTGACGTAGAGTTCGCCGGCCTCGATGGCGTCGCTGGTGCGCATTACGGTGCGATAGTTCTCGGTGAAGAGTACCGAGCTCAGGCCGAACTGATGGTCGCTCGCCAGCGCCAGCGCTTCCTCGAAGGTCGAGTAGCGGATCACCGCGAGAACAGGCCCGAAGACCTCCTCGCGCACGATCTCCATCTCCTGGCGGCAGCCGGAAATCAGCGTCGGCGGATAGAAGTAGCCCGGTCCTTCCGGCAGGTAACCGCCGGTCTCGACCGTTCCGCCTTCCGCCCGCGCCTGCTCGACCATTTCATGCACGCGTTTCTGCGCGGCGGCGTTGGCGAGCGGGCCCATGCGGGTCGCATCCTCGGCGCGGTCGCCGAAGGCGCGGGCAGCGAAACCTTCGCGCAGCTTGGCGAGCAGCGTGTCATGCACGCTTTCGTGTACATAGAGCCGCTCGGCACTGGTGCAGACCTGGCCGCAATGGGCCGTCTTGGCGGCGACGATCGCCTGTGCCACAGCATCGAGATCCGCATCCGGCTCGACGATGACGGGGGTCTTGCCGCCGAGTTCGAGAGAGGGCTTGGCGATGTTTTCCTTGCAGTAGTCGAGCACGATGCGGCCGGCCGAAACGCTGCCGGTCAGCGTGATCATGCCGACGCCGGGATGGGTGCAGAGCGTTTTCGCGACGTCATGCGACATCGTGAGGATGTTGACGAGACCTTCCGGCAGGCCGGCCTCGACGATCGCTTCGGCAAAAACGAAGGCGGATGTCGGCGTATTGTTGCTCGGCCGTACGACAACGGCGTTTCCTGCAATCAGCGCCGGGGCGATTTTGCGCACCAGTGTGTAGATCGGATAGTTGAACGGGATCAGCCCGGCAACGACGCCGATCGGAACACGCTTCAAGAGCAGGGTTTCACCGGGATTGTCGCTCTCGATCACTTCGCCCTCGATGCGGCGCGCCCATTCGGCGTGGTAGCGCATCAGTTCGGCGCCGTAGATGACTTCCGCGGTCGCGTCGGCGAGGCTCTTGCCCGACTCTTTCGCCAGGGCAGCGCCGATGGTCTCAGCCCGGCTTTCCAGCACGGTCGCCAGTCGACGCAGCGCATCGCCACGCTGGATGGCCGGCAGTGCCGCCCAGGCGCGCTGCGCCTTCATGGCTGCCTCGACCGCTGCTGTTGCCTCCTCATCCGTTGCTGCCGGCACCGATGTGAAGACCTGGCCTGTCGCCGGATTACGGACGTCGATCGTCACCGCAGACGTGCTTTCGATGAAACGACCGCCGGAAAAATTGCGATAGGGGCTCATGGCATCTCGGATGTGTTGGCCGCAGCTCCCGGCGCCAAAGGCGCGCAGGACAAGCGGACTGCGCGGGAGAGAGCACAACGAGCGACGGCCCGTCTCTCTCCCCGACCGAGACCGTCACGAAACTGTTGCGACGATAGGGCCGGAGGCACAAGCGAGTAATTTTCAGCGAGAGCATTCCAAAATGGAATGCTTGGCTCAGGCAGCCCGGTCGACCGAAACTTCCGTAAGCAGCCAGGCACGAAACGCGTCGACCTTGGGGTCGTTTCCGGCCTGGGGCCGCGTGACGAACCAGTAGGATTCATGCCCTTCGACTTCGACGTCGAAAAGCTGCACGAGCTGGCCAGTTTCCAACTGACCGCGCACCATCGAACGGTCGGCGACCGTGACGCCGAGGCCCGCACAGGCCGCTTCGATCGCCAGATCGAGCAGGTCGAACTCTAGCCCGCCGCGGGTATCGACATCCTGGAACCCCGCTGCGTCGAGCCAATGCCGCCAGGTCAGATAGCGCCGGTCGGGCGAGGCAAGCACGTGCAGGAAGGTAAAGCGCTGAAGATCCGTCGGGCCCTCGACTTTCACCCCTTCGAGCAGTGATGGCGCACAGACGACGACATGCCGCTCCGTCATCAGGATGCTGGCATCCAGCATCGGCCACTCGCCATCGCCGAAGCGGATGGCGCAGTCGAGAAGACCGCGCTCGGCAAGCGTGTCCGTGGCTTCGGTGCTGAGGCTGATATCGACGTCGGGCAGGGCCTCGCGCAGCCGCGGCAGACGCGGCAGCAGCCAGCGCTTGGCAAAGGTCGGCGGAACGTTGATCCGCAAGCGGTTCTGGTTGCTCTTCTCGGTGATGCTGCGCAGCGAAACCTCGATGCTATGGAACGCTTCCTGGATCGTCGCCAGCAGTTCGGCACCGGCCGGCGTCAGCTCGAGATGGTGGTGGCGACGGATGAGCAGGTCTTCGCCAAGCTCATCCTCGAGGTTGCGAACCTGGCGGCTGACCGCACTTTGCGTGAGGTTGAGCCGCTCGGCCGCCCGCGTGAAGCTGCGGGTCTGCCCGACCACTTCGAAGACCTTCATCGCCGACAATCCAGGAAGTCTTCGCATCGATAACTTGGCCTCAGGAAACGCTGCATCCCGCGGGTCGTCGCGGGATCGATGCGCACCTTTGCGTGTCACGCTCCGGCGCACAAGCACGAAAATCCAAATCGTGTCCAGCAAAGCGGAAGCGCACGCCTGGCTAGCTCCGAACGACGAACGGCGGCTCTCGCCGCCGTTTGCCTATCCAATCCATCGCCTGGCCAAGCCCAGACGAAAACTGGAAACTTAACCGCGCCTACTCCGCAGCATAAAAGCCGTAGAGCACGGGCATCAGCCCGACCAGCGCCTCGAAGCGCTTGAAGGACTTACGTTCGGGTCGCGTCCATCCGGTTTCGGCGAGCGCCGAAAGCCGCGGGAAGACGAGCCGGTCGAAGACGGCGCGGTCGGTCATCGGTTCGGACCAGATGCAGCATTGCACGCCGAGCAGGTGCTTTTTCTGTGCGTCGGTCCAGCCTTCGACCGGGTCAAAGGTGTAGAGCTTTTCCGGGTCTGACCAGCCGGCCCAGCTGCCGCCGGGCTCCGACCAGGCAGGGCTGTTGGCCATGTCGAGATAGTAGACTTGGCCCGGGCAGACGACGATGTCGTAACCTTCCTCGGCAAGCGCGGCCGACGCCTCGACCGTGCGCCAACCGAAGAGCAACGCCTTCGCCTTGTCGATGACGTTGCCGTGGGCTGCCTCCTGCCAGCCGCCGGTAACGCAGTTTCGGCTCGCCAGGAACGCCTGGACGCGCGCCAGGAACTCGCCCTGCAGCACCGCCGCACCCGAACCGTCGATCTCGTCGGCGCCATGGGTGTTGGTGACGACGTTCAGGCGCTTGGCGTGGGTTTCAGCGACCTCATCGCCGGCAAGTGCACGAAGCCGCGTGAGCGCTTCCGGCGAGCCGGACCAGGCACCAAGCGGCACCTCGTCGGCGCCGACATGAATCGCCCGCATCGGGAAGAGTTCGATCAACTCGTCGAAGATGACTTCCAGCACGCGATAGGTCTCCTCGCGCACCGGGTTGAGGCAGTTGTCCGGGAAGCCCTGGACCGAATGATAGCTTCCCTTTTCCTCGGGATCGCGCAGTTCCGGGATTGCCTGCAGCATCGCATAGGAATGGCCGGGGATGTCGATTTCCGGCATCACCTCGATGCCGAGGCTGGCGGCAAGCGCTACGATCTGACGAACCGCCGCCTTGGTGTAGTAGCCGCCGGTCGGTTCAGGACCGGAGCCGAGCAGCGGCGGGATCTTGCGGCCATGGCCGCGCCAGGCGCCGATTTCGGTGAGCGCCGGATAGGCGTCAATCTCCACGCGCCAGGCCTCGTCGTCGGTCAGGTGCCAGTGAAAGCGATTGAGTTTGTTCCAGGCCATCAACTGCAGGAAGCGCTCGACCTCCGCGGTGCTATAAAACTGCCGGGCGACGTCGAGATGGGTGCCGCGCCAGGCGAGCGCCGGCTCGTCCTTGATCTCCCCGCCCGTCGGAAACACGAAGGTGCCCGGATGCGACCGCGCCCCGCGCAGGACCTGGCCGAGCGTGATCAGGCCGTAGAGAATACCCGTCTGGCTACCGCCCGAAATGGCGACGCCGGCGGGCGAGAAACGGATCGTGTAGGCCTCCGGACCAAGGTGCGACGCCTTTGACAATTCGACCGGGAAACCGCCCTCCGCCGCCGGCCGGACAATGCCCTCGACCGGAAACAGGCTGGCCGTGAGATCGGCAAACGCCTTCGCCGCGGCGGACACTTCACTGCCTTCGGCCTTCAGATCGAGGCCCGGAGGCGCCAATAGCTGACCGGAGACCGCAACCGCTTGCGGCCACGGCACGATCGAGACTGGCACCGGGGCCACCTTCGGCACCGGATAGACGGCGGCGCCACGCTTCAGCTCGGCGTTGTCACCGTGCGCCCGCGAGGCAAGCACGGCAACCGGCGCATTCGTGCCATCGGACAGGACGAGGAAGGCGGCGTTGGCGCCATCGGTCCAGTGGCGCGGCTCGAAGCTCATGCCGTGAGCCTTGAGCGTCCAGGTCGCGCCGGGCTTCAGCTCAAAACCTTCCGGCGGCGCGAATTCCGCATAGTTGGAGAGCCGGACCAGAAGCTGCCCGCCCTCGACCTCAGCGGCAGGATCGATGCGCGCCGGGCCCGAGACGCCGAGGCGAAAGCCCTTGATCGGCCGGTCCGAATTGTTGGTGAGCGTCAGCGCATAGACCGACCTGTCGGCGGTGCCGACGGGCACCCAGAGCGTTTCCAGAAGATAGTCAGATTTGGCGGCAAACGTCATCAAATGGCTCCATGAGTGATTGGTCTCTACGGCCGCCCGGGCGGCCAGCGCGTTTCTTGGGGAATGCAGGTCCTCGGTTCACATAGCTCACGCCGGCGTTTGGCCAAGGGCACGGACGAAGTGATTGACGGTAACTTCTTCCACGTTGTCGGAGGCCGGACGGCTCTTTCGCCGCACGTCGTCGGCATGGGCAAGGAAGCGGGCGCTTTGCCCTGGCACAAAGGGGCGATCGGGGTCGGGGACCGCGGAAAGAAGCAGTTGCGTATAGGGATGGCGGGGATTGCAGATGACGGCGCTGGTCTCGCCCCACTCGACCATCTGCCCGGCAAACATCACCACGACCTCCTCGGCGATGTGGGCGGCCGTGGCTATATCGTGGGTGATGTAGAGCATGGCGAGGTTCCGCTCGCGCTTGATGCGCGCGAGCAGTTCCAGGATGTCGAGGCGGATCGACACGTCGAGCATCGATGTCGGCTCGTCGGCAACGAGCACATCCGGCCCGACGGCAAGCGCCCGAGCAATGTTGACGCGCTGGCGTTGGCCACCGGACAGTTCGTGCGGAAACTTTCGTGCCGTCACATCGGCGTCCAGACCGACATCGGCGAGCAGACGCGCGACGGCAGCTTTCGCCTCGCCCCCGTTCTTGGCGTGACCATGCAAAAGCAGTGGCCGCGCGAGGTGATGGTAGACGGAGAACACCGGGTTGAGTGAGGCGAAGGGATCCTGAAACACCATCTGGATCGCCCGCCGACGCGTCTTTTCGTCGGCCCTTCCTCCGGCCTGGGTAACGTCGGCGCCGCGAAACGCCATCGTCCCCGATGTCGGCGCATCGAGCCGCGCGACGATGCGGGCGCAGGTGGTCTTGCCGCAACCGGATTCGCCGACGAGCGCCAGCGCCCGGCCGGGCTTCAAGGCGAGCGAAATGCCGCGCAAAGCCTCGACGGTACCGAAGCTGCGCCTGATGTCCTTGAGGCGCACGATCGCGTCGTCTTCATCAGCCATGGTCGTCGTTAGCGGCATCACGTTCATTCGACGACCCCCAGGCTGCGGACGGATGAGGGCAGTTGCGGGATCGCGCCCCAGAGTTTCCGCGTGTAGTCGTGTTCCGGCGCACGGCTGATCTGCTGCGTGTCGCCGACCTCAACCAGTTGCCCTTTGAGCATAACACCGATGCGATGGCAGAGCTGCGCCATCAGGTGCAGGTCGTGGGTGATGAACAGCACCGAAAAACCGAGGTTGCGCTGCAGGTCGACGAGTTGCTCCAGGATTTCCCGCTGCACGACGACGTCGAGCGCCGTCGTCGGCTCGTCCATGATGATCAGTTCCGGCTTCAGCGCCAGGCAGATTGCGATAACGATGCGCTGGCGCATGCCGCCGCTGAACTGGTGCGGATAGTCGTCGAGGCGGTTGATCGGGATTCCAACGAGCCGGAACATTTCTTCGGCCCGTGCACGGGCCTGCGGCCTGGTCGCGCCGGTGTGCTTGCGCAAGACGTCGAAAAACTGCGCCTCGACCCGCATCAGCGGGTTGAGCGAGTTCATTGCGCTCTGGAACACCATGCCGATCCGCCGCCAGCGCACGTTTTGAAGCGACGCTTCCGGCATCTTCAGGAGGTTTTGACCATCGAGCAGGATCTCGCCGCCGGCGACCCAGGCCGGCGGTTTTGACAGCCGCGTGATCGCATAGGCGATCGTGCTCTTGCCGCAGCCGGATTCGCCGGCAAGGCCGAAGAGTTCGCCGCGGCGCACCTCGAAGGAGACATCGTTAACCGCGCGGAAAGCGCCGTCGTCAAGCAGGTAATCGACGTTCAGGTTGCGGATTTCCAGGAGTGCATCGCTCATCGGGCCGCCTCCAGTTCGCGACGGCGCAGCCGCGTGAGACGCAGCCAGCGGCTGAGCGCCGGACCGGAGCGAAGCTGCGGATTGGCGATCTCGTCGAAGGTGAAGTTGATGAGCGCGAGACCAAGACCGACGAGCGCGATGCCCGCGGCCGGAACGGCGATGTCCCACCAGGCGCCGACGATGATCGCCGAGGAGTTTTGCGCATTGTAGAGCATGGTGCCCCAGGTCACCCGGAGCGGATCGCCGAAGCCGAGATATTCGAGCGTCGTCTGCGCGACGATCGCATAGATGATGCTGCCGACCACGTTGATGCCGATCAGCGGCACCAGATTGGGCAGGATCTCGACGAAGATGACCCGCCAATGCGGCTCGCCGACCATGCGCGCCGCCACCACGAATTCACGCTGCCGGAGCGCCATGGTCTGCGACCGCGTCATGCGCGCGCCCCAGGGCCAGGAGGTGAGCGCGATGATCGCCATGATCGCCATCGGCCCGACCGTGCCGGCAAAAGACGCAAGCAGGATCAGCAGCGGAATATTCGGTATGACAAGGACGGCATTGGTGGCGAGATCAAGCGTCGCATCCGTGCGGCCGCCGAAGTAACCGGCGACGAGGCCGACGATGGTGCCGAGCGCGGTAATCGCAAGGCCGGTGGCAAAGCCGACGGCAAGCGACGGCCTGGCACCCCAGACGAATTGCGAGAAGACGTCGCGGCCCATCTTCGTGGTGCCGAAGACATGCTCGACGGTTGGTGGCTGATGCGAACGACCGACGCGCTCGCTCGGATCACCCGGTGCGAGAACCGGCGCGAGCAGCGCCATCAGGCAGAGCGTGAGAATGATGACAAGGCCGGCGACGGCTTTTTTCTGCCGCCAGAACAAGGAGACGCCCGCATTCATGCCCTGCCCTCCCTTATGCGCGGATCGACCACGCCATAGATGATGTCGACCAGAAGATTGGCGCCGAGCGTGGCGATCGTCATCAGCAGCAGTTGCCCCTGGATCACGGGATAGTCGCGGGCAACGCTTGCCGTATAGAGCGTCAGTCCGAGACCCGGATAGTTGAAGACGATCTCGGTCACGATCGAGCCGCCAAAGACCGCCCCCAGCATCAGCGCCAGGTTGGTGAGCACCGGCAGCATGGCGTTGCGCGCCGCGTAGCCGAACATGACGGCTGCTTCCGAGAGGCCCTTGGCTCGCCCCATGGTGACGTAGTCCTCACCGAGCACCGAGATCATGCTGGAGCGCATCGTCGTCTGAAACTCGCCAATCAGATAGGGCGAGAGCGTCAGCACCGGCATGATCGCATGCAGGAAGACGCTGCCGAAGAAGGTGAAGTTCAGCCCCGGGTCGAGGCTCGGATCATAGGCGTAGCCGACCGGCAGCAGCCGGAGCGTCACGCCGAAAGTGAAAAGCGTCGCAAGCGCGATGATGACGGGCGGAACGGCAATCAGCACCACCGAGAACGGCGAGACGAAACTGTCGAAACGCCCGCCACGGCGCCAGGCGGCGACGGCGCCGAGCAGCACACCGATGCAAAGAGAGAAGGTTATGGCGGTGACCACGAGAAACGCCGTCCACCCGGCCGAGCGGCCGAGAACTTCAAGCACCGTCTGCGGATAATACTTGACCGAGACGCCGAGATCGAAATGGGCGAGCCCGACGACATAGTCGACGAACTGCTGCCAGATCGGTTGCTCGATCGCACCGAAACGCGCCTTGATCGCCTCGATGGCCGCGGGCGTTGCCCGCGGTCCGAGTTGGGCGATCATGCTGTCGACGGGGGACCCCGGCATCAGCCGGGGAACCGCGAAGTTCATGACGATCGCGAAGAGGAACGCCACGCAGTAGACGGTAAGCCGTCGACGGGAAAGTCGCATCGCTGGAACCCGCTGCCGCTTATTGTACGGGCTTCAGGCGGAGCAGATGCACCAGCCGCATCCGGTTGTTGTCGTGATCCTCGGGGTTCATGACAGGCTCGTCCTTCGTCACCCAGCCGGTAAAGCGCTTGGTCGAGAACTGATACCAGGTCGGACCGTTGAAGACGGGAACGACGGGCAGGTTGTCGGCGACGATCACTTGCACCTGATCGAACAGCTTCTTGCGGTCGTCGTCCGTCGCCGCCCGGCGGTAATTATCGAAGACCTTGTCGAGTTCGGGGTTGGAATAGCGTGACGGCGCGCTGGTGATACGCCCACCGAAGCCGGTCGACAGCGACTGGAAGTAGCCGCGGAAAGGCGTCGGGCCGTCGGCACGCGAATTCATCACCGCCTCGAAGCTGCCGTCGAGGATCTGTTTCTGCCACTGCTCGTATTCGGGCGTTGCGACAGAGGCGTTGATGCCAATCTTGCGCAAGCCTTCGGCCGCGATCTGCACCGCGTCGATCCAGTCGGTCCAGCCGTTCGGCACGATGATCGGAAAGGCGATCGGTTTGCCGCTCGGCGTGGTGCGGAAGCCCTCGCCGTCCTTCTTGTAGCCGGCATCGTCAAGCAGCTTGTTGGCCTTGTCGATGTCATAGGCGAGCCACTCGTCCTGAGCACCCTCGGCGGCCTTGTTGCGCCAGCTGTCGAAGCGCGGCGGCAGACCGCTCGCATGGGTGTTGACGACGGGATAGCCGAAACCGGCGATATCGACCATCGCGGTGCGATCCATGGAAAGGCTGAAAGCGCGCCGGAACGTCATATCGTTGAAGGCCTCGGCGTTGCCCGGATTCGACGACTTGAAGTTCATCTGGAACGAAACGGTTTCGGCCGGAGGCTGCCAGTAGCCATTATGGTCAGGGTCGAGGCCGACATAGGTCTTGTCGATCTGCGGCAGGAACGAGCCGAACCAGTCGATCGAGCCCTCCGGCAGGAGCGCCAGCATCTGGTCGTTGCCGGAAATCTGCGGCAGCTTCAGGCAATCGACCTTCAGCGTCGCCGCGTCCCAATAGTTGGGGTTGCGGCACTGCTCGTAGACCTGGGGCGTGAAGCGGCGGATTTCGGTCATCGGACCGGAGCCGACGGGCGTCTCGTTCTTGAAGGCCAGCGGATCCTTCACGTCCTTCCAGATGTGCTCGGGCACCACCGGGAAATCGGCAAGCGACTCCGGAAAATGCGTGTCGACATCCTTGAGGTTGATCTTCACCTCGGCCGGCGACGGCGCCTCCACCGAAGCGACGGTTTCGCCAACGCCGACGGTATCGACCGCCGGGTTCTTCAGCATCAGCTCGAGCGTGAATTTCATATCTGCCGAGGTCAGCGGCTTGCCGTCCGACCATTTCACGCCGTCGCGCAATGTATAGGTGATCGACTTCAGGTCGTCGGCAAATTTGTAGGCAGTCGCAAGCCGAAAGACCGGCTTGCCGCCGTCGTAATCATTGAAGATCACCAGCGGCTCGTAGACGAAATCCATGGTGCTCTGCCGCCGACCGCCGAGGTCGAACGGGTTGAAATTCTGCACCCAGCTCGTCTGCTCCTCGATGTGCATGGTGAGCACGGATTCAGCGCGGGCCTCAGCGGCGCCGATCATCATCAGCACGGTCGCGACGCCAACAAAACGCCGTGTCGTTCCGCTCCTTCCGACCCCCGGCGCGTTGCGCAAAGGCCGCATTTCCTCGACTGCCGTCATGACGAATTCCCCCTCAGGTTTCGTTGATCGAACTATTAAGTCAAGTAATTTGACTTAACGATAAGTCCGTCAAAGTCGCGCTGTCAATCGGGGTATTTTCGCCGAGACTAAAGTTATGGTCCGAACCGCCAAGTGGTATTTCGAACGAGAATACCACTTCCGAAATCTCGCGATTTGGCGGCTCTTTCAGGCGGCGAAATTTGGTCGGAAAACGACTTGGCCAAGCATCGCGAGCAGAATCACCGCGCAGCCCAGGATCTGGGAAAGGCTCAAGGGTGACCCCAGAAACGCCAGCGCGAAGACGAGAACCCATACCGGTTCGCAGCACATGATTGCCGATGCCCGCGCCGCAGAGATCATCTGCTGGCCGCGAAACTGCAGGACGAAGCGCAGGCAGGTCGAGATCAGGATGCTTGCCAGAAACCAGCCCCAGATCGCGATCGAAGGGACTGCCGCAGGCATCTGTTCGACAGGCAGCGAGACCGCGAGGATGACCACTCCTGCGACCACCAGCTGGATCGCGGCTGTGGCCACCGCGCCTACTTCGGTGGAATTGCGTTTGACCAACGCAATGCTCGCCGCCCAAAGCAGGGCCGAGACCACAAAATAGAGGTGAGCCACCTCGACCCGAGCGCCGGGGCCAAGAAACAGCAAGCCCATCCCGGCAAGCGCGACGGCGATCGAGATCCAGAGCGCTCGCCCGACCGGCCAGCCGAAGAACAGCAGGCCGAAAACCGGCACCAGCAGGATGCCGGTCGAGGTGATGAAGGCCGCAACGCCCGGGTTCGTCGTCTGTTTCAGGCCGAAAATCCAGGCCATCATGGCGACCGCAAGGGCGAGCGCGGCGGGAAGCAGCAGGCGCACCGCCCTGCCGAGTTCGGCAAAGGATGCGAACCTCGCCAAGAGACCGATCAGCAGACCGACGATGACAAAACGGCTGCCGAGGAAGAGCAGCGGCGGAAACTCGGCAAGAGCGTGGATCGAAAACAGCCATCCGGCGCCCGCCACAAAGGCCGCGATCGCGATCTGCAGATCGGCAATCGGCTGGGAAGGGGGCTGGGCGGAACGATCAGGGGTCATCTGTTGGATACCAGAGAAGCCGAAAGGCCGTAGCGAGCGGCCTGCCGGCTTCTCTGTCGGTTAAAACCGAGATCTACCAGTGATTGTTCGGATTGTGACAAGAACGGCCGTCTACTGGTTCGCCTTGGCGTAGTCCTTCATGTTCTCAGGTGTCACCAGTTCGAACGGAACCCAGATCTGCCGTTCGGTCTTTTCCTCCCGCGCCAGGGCGATGGCGGCATCCATCGCGGTCGCGCCCTGCGCGATTGCGTTCTGGAAGACGGTAACGTCGAGATCGCCTGCGGCCATGGCGGCAAGCCCGTCCGGCGTCGCGTCGATGCCACCGACCACCACCTTCGACATGTCGGTGCCCGCCGCTTTCATCGCCTGGATCGCGCCGATCGCCATCTCATCATTGTTGGCGATGACGGCATCGAATTCCCGTCCTGTCGAGAGCCAGTTGGTCATGATGTTGCTCGCCTCGAGGCGATCCCAGTTGGCGCTCTGTTCCTCGATCACGCTCATGCCCTTGCAGTCATCGGTAGCGATGACGTCGTGAACATCCTTCGTCCGGGTCAGCGACGAATGATTGTTGAGCGGCCCCATCAGCACATAAACGGAACCCTTGCCGCCAAGCAGCCGGCACACTTCCTTCGTTTCCAGCGTGCCGGAATCGATCTCGTTCGAACCGACGAAGGCGGCAGTCGCCGGGAGCGCATCTGCATCGGCCGGCGGGTGGTTGGCGTAGACGATCGGAATACCGGCGGCACTCGCCATTTTCGTGAGCGCCGGCGTGCCGTCGCCATCGACGGCAACCACGACGATCGCGTCGACGCCGGAGGATATGAAGTTCTGTACCTGGTCCAGCTGCTTGCTCGGATCGTTCTGGGCGTCCTCGACCTGAACCGAAACGCCATCGAGCTTGGCGGCGCGGTCTTCCATGCCCTGACGCAGGATCGTCAGGAACGCGCTATCGGAACGGGCAATGGTGATGCCGATGTTTTCGGCGTGAGCGGTACCAGCCAGCAGAACCGACATGGCGGCAAACAGCAACTTCCTCATTCGAAACCTCCCAAAGGAACAGATGACCTGTGAGTCATAAACGGAATACATGGTCCATTGAAAGTCAATAATGAAACATGCGTTTCATTATTGACTTTCAATGGAATGATCGAAACCCCGCGAAACTCGGGATTTTCGGCATGCAAAATCCTGATAAGATCTACCTATGAGTGCATCATCTTGATACGAGCGCCGCGTTTCCCGGGGAGATTTCGACTGCGCCTTCGGGAAACGAGGGAGCCGCTTTCGGCTGTGTCTCACCGGAAACGCCGGCGGCGCGCGACGCCTGTGACATCACGCCTTTAACCCACGCAACCCTCGCTGTCGGCAGGAGATCCCGATGACCGTACAGGAAGCAATCCTCAACTTCGGCTATGATCCCACGATCAAGGAAGATGGCCCGACGCTCCGGCCGCCGATACCCGCATCACTGCCGAGCGCGGCAACCGTGAACGCGCTCTACCTGCCGCCGCCCAAGGCGCAGGGCACACCGAGCCATGTCGGCAGCCCCGGCAGTTGCGCCGCCTGGGCCACGACCTACGGGCTTGCCACCTATTGGGCGGCCGTTTCGACCGGCGAAGCGCCGTTGCAGCCCCTGCGGCAGGCAAGTCCGGCCCATATCTACATCGAAGTGATGAAGAGCTACGGGAAGACGGGCTGCGCGGGATCACAACTGGCCTCCTATCTCAACCTGCTCAAGCAGCGCGGCACCCCGAACTGGAAGACGGCTCCCTATTTTCCGAATTGTCCCGAGCTGTGGTCGCGCTACGATCCCGGCGCCCTTCCCGACGACAGCTTCCAGATACCCGGCTGGGCGACGGTCGAGACCAGCGATCTCGACGCGATCAAGGCCGTCATCGTCGCGGGCGGAGCGCTCTGCTACGGCACGTCACTGAACAAGGGCTTCATGCAATATGAAGGGCCGGGCCCATTGAGAGGGCCTCTGGAAAAGTTGCCGAACACCGGCCATTGCATGTTGATCATCGGCTATGACGACGAGCAGCAGGCCATTCTCATCCAGAACAGCTTCGGTGAGAATTGGGGCTGCGAATGGAACGGGCGTCGCGGCTACATCTGGATGGGTTACGAGCTGTTCCAATGCCTCGCCCAGGGCCAGGCGATGTACATCACCGGCTGACGTCGGGCGGCTTGCCCGCCGCCCGATCTACCATCCCTGAACGGAGCCGTGGCCCTACTCCGCCGCCACGGCTGCGGGATAGGCTACGGTCTTCGTGTCCTCGGCCTCGAGGCTTTCCGGCGTCTCAGGCTCGACGGAGCTCTTCTTCGGTTCGCGACCGAAGAAGAGCGCATAGCCCGCCGGCAGAACCAGGATGGTCAGCACGGTCGCGACCAGAATGCCGCCCATCATGGCGTAGGCGAGCGGCCCCCAGAAGACACCGCGCGAGATCGGGATCAGCGCCAGCACGGCCGTCAAGGCGGTAAGCGTGATCGGCCGGAAACGCCTGACGGCGGAGCCGATGATCGCCTCGGCGCGGTCCATGCCCGCGGCGATATCCTGGTCGATCTGGTCGACGAGGATGATCGAGTTGCGCATGATGATGCCGAGCAGCGCAATGACGCCCAGGATCGCAACGAAGCCGAAAGGCGCACCGCTGATCAAAAGGGCAGCAGCCGCACCGATGATGCCGAGCGGACCGGTCGCGAGAACCAGCATCGCCTTGCCGAAATGCTGCAGCTGGATCATCAGCAGGATAACGATGACGCCGAGCATGATCGGCGCCTTGGCGGCGATCGAGGCCTGGCTTTCGGCAGAGTCCTCCGCGCCCCCCTGGATGGCGATCGAGTAGCCGGCGGGCAGGCTGTCGCGCAGCGGCTGCATTTCGCCAAACATCTTCATCGCCACGTCGTTCGGCTGCACACCATCCGGCAGGGTGCCGCGCACGGTGATTGTCGGCAGGCGGTCGCGGCGCCATTCGATGCCCTGCTCGAGCACCGGCACGACCTTGGCGACCTGCGAAAGCGGTACGAAGCCACCGAAGTCGGTCGGGATGTATATGGAGTCGACCGAGCTCAACAGCTTGCGGCTTTCCGCGGGCTCGCGGGCAACGATCGCCACCGTCTCCTCGCCATCGCGGAAATTGTCGAGCGGCGCACCCGTGACGCTTGCCTGCAGTATCTGGCGAATGCGCTGCGAGGTGACCCCGAGCGCGCGGGCGCGGTCCTGGTCGATCACCAGCTTCATGCCCGGCACCGGCTCCAGCCAGTCGTCGTGCACGGCGCCGAGCAGCGGGTTCTCGTGGAACTTCGCCTTGACGCGATCGGCAATACGCCTGACTTCGTCGCGATCCGGCCCCATGATGCGCATCTGCACCGGCCAGCCGGTTGGCGGGCCCAGGAACAGGCGATCGACCTTGGCGCGGATCGAGGGGAAGTCGGCAGCTAGAATTCCGCGCATCTTGGCGATCAACCGTTCGCGCGCCGGCTCGTCCTTGGCCATCACGAGAAGCTGGGCAAAGTTCGGATTGCGAAGCTGCTGGTCGAGCGGCAGGAAGAAGCGCGGCGCGCCCTCGCCGATATAGGTGGCGATGAAGCGCTTGTCCTCGTCGTCCATCATGCGGGCTTCGAGTGCCTTGGCCTGCTTCTCGACTTCCTTGATGCTGGTGCCCTCGGGCAGCCAGAGATCGACGAGGATCTCCGGCCGCGACGACTGCGGGAAGAAGTTCTTCGGAATGAACTGGAAGGCCCAGAGGCTGACGAAGAAGAGGGCGAGCGTCGTCGACAGCACGATGATGCGGTGGCGCACGGCCCAGGTGACCGTCGTGCGCAGGCGACGGTAGAAGCGCGTGTCGAAGACGTCGTGATGATTGCCGGCGTGGCTGCGCTGCTTCAGGAGCATGTTGCCGAGCCAGGGGGTGAAATAGACGGCAACGAACCACGAGACGACGAGCGCGATGCCGACCACGTAGAATAGCGAGCGCACATACTCCCCGGCGGTCGAAGCGGCAAAACCAACGGGAATGAAGCCGGCCGTGGTGATCAGCGTTCCGGTCAGCATCGGGAAGGCAGTGGAGGTATAGGCGAAGCTCGCAGCCTCGACCTTCACCAAGCCCTCTTCCAGCTTTCGTTCCATCATCTCGACCACGATCATGGCGTCGTCGACCAGAAGGCCGAGCGCAATGATCAGTGCACCGAGCGAGATGCGCTGCAGGTCGATGCCGAGCTCGTACATGATGGCGAAGGTTGCAGCCAGCACCAGCGGAATGGTGATCGCGATCACCAGGCCCGAGCGCCAGCCGATCGACAGGAACGACACGACGAGCACGATCGCCAGCGCCTCGCCGAGCGCCTTCATGAATTCGCCGACGGCTTCCTTGACCACTTCAGGCTGGTTGGAGACCTGGTCGACCTTGACGCCATAGGGCAGCGACGCCTCGAAGTGCTGATAGGTCGCCTCCACCGCGTTGCCGACATCGGTCACCTTGAAGCCCTTGGCCATGACGACGCCGATCTGGACGCTGTCTTCACCGTTGAAACGGAATTTGCGCGAATAGGGATCTTCGAGACCGGAGCTGACCGTGGCGATATCGCCAAGTCGGGTGATCTGGCCGCCGGCGCGAAGCCTCAGGTTCTTCAGGTCCTCCACCTTGTCAAGGCTGCCTTCGACCGAGATGCGCACCGAGCGCGTGCCGGTATCGACCGCGCCGGCCGGGTCGATGTTGTTCTGGCCGGCAATCGTGCTGCGCAGGTCGTTGAGCGTCAGCCCGCGCTCGGCCAGCGCATTGGATGAGACGTCGATATAGATCTTCTCCGGCTGGTCGCCGATGATGACGGCCTTCTCGACGCCGGGCGTCGTCAAAAGCATGTCACGCGCCTGGATCGCGAACTTCTTCAGCTCCGGATAGCTGTAGCCTTCGCCGCTCAGCGAATGCAGCGTGATGAAGGTGTCGCCGAACTCGTCGTTGAAATAGGGACCGAGCAAACCTTCGGGCAGTTCGTTGGAGATGTCACCGACCTTCTTGCGGACCTGGTAGAAGGCATCCGCCACCTGTTCGGCATTGGTGTCGCCTTCGACCTGCAACGTGATGATCGCGCTGCCGGCACGCGTATAGGAGCGCACGAAATCGAGATGCGGCGTTTCCTGCAGCTTGCGTTCGATCTTGTTGACGACCTGGTCCTGCATCTCCTCGATCGAGGCCCCCGGCCAGAAGGCCTGCACGACCATCACGCGGAAGGTGAAGTCCGGGTCTTCCTTCTGCCCCATGCGCATCAGGCCGAAGACGCCGGCAAGGATGATGAGGCCGAACAGGAAGCGCGCCATGCTCGGGTGCGCGATCGCCCAGCGCGAAAGGTTGAAGGGCCGCTTTTCGTCGGAAGAGGAGGTGGTCATCGGCTCGGTTCCGCGGTTTTCGAGTGTCAGCGCAGGAGCGGGACTTCGGCCTGGGCCGAAGCGGAGTGCTGCGTCGTCGCGTTCGAGATCGTCACCTTGAGATCGTCGGCCATGAACTGCGTCCCGGCAGCAACGACAAGGTCGCCGACCTCAAGCCCATCGGTGACGCGCACGCCGTCAGCGGTGAAGTCGGAAAGCGTGACGGGACGGCTGCTGACGGTTTCGGTGCCGCGATCGACAACCCAGACGATAGTGTAGCCGTCCTTCTGTGCAAGCGCGCTCAAAGGGACCGAGACGTAAGGCTTGCCGTTGCCGGCCGACGCCTCGACGGTCGCGGTCATGCCGAGCAGAACCCGCGGATCGTTCGGCAGGCTTACCCGCACGGAAAAGGTCCGCGACTGCGGGTCGGCGCTGCCCGCCACCTCGCGTACCGTGCCGTCAAGCGACAACCCGGTGTCGGACCAGAGCCCGACCTTGACCGGCAGGCCGGTCTTGAAATTGGCGATCTCCGTCTCGGGCACGGCGACCTGCACTTCCTTTTCGCCTTCGACGGCGACAGTCGCGACAGGCGTGCCCGAACCGACGACCTGGCCGACATCGGCATTGATCGTGGTGACGATGCCCGGCCGGTCGGAGACGAGGTTCGTATAGGTCACCTGGTTCTCCACCTGCGACAGCGCCGACTTCGCAGCGTCGCGCGTCGCCACGGCCTGATTGTAGCTCAGCACCGACTGATCGAATTGGGCCTGCGAGGCAAATTTTCGGGCGAGCAGTTGTTCGGCGCGATCGCGCACCAGCTTGACTGTCTCGACCTGACGCTCGGCCGCTTCCAGATTGGCCGAAGCGCTGCGCACGGCGAGCTCATAATCGGTGGCGTCGACGCGGGCGAGCAGATCGCCGACCTTTACGCGGTCGCCGACATTGACGACCCGCTCGACGATCTTGCCGCTGACGCGGAAGCCGAGGTTCATTTCGGTCCGTGCCCGCACGGAGCCGGAATAGCTGAGCTGGCGGGCCGTGTCGGCCTCAGCAATCTCGACGACCTTGACCGGGCGCACCACCGCAGTGGCTTCGGTCTTTTCCTGCGAGCAGCCGGCCAGTGTCGCCGCGAGCATCGAGAGGAGTGCAGCAGTGGCAAAAAATGAAGTACGGCGGCGAAATTCTATGAGCTTAAACATGTTCGCACTCCCAAAACAGGCTGGCGCAGGCCGAAGCCGCGCCGGAAATATTTCTGCTAAATTTTCAATGCGTTGATCGCGAACTCGACCAGCTCTTCCGGGCTTGCGCGGTTCGTCTTGCTCAGACACTGGGCGACCATTTGCGGGTGGCAAAGCGTGACGGTCGCCGCCCCAAAGCAACGGGACGCGGCATCGGCGTCCTGGTCGCGAAACTCGCCCGCGGCAATCCCCTCGCGGATGACGTCGGCGAGGAGCGCGTCGATCCTGTCGATGTGCTTGTCGATGACGTGCCACTCGCGTTCGATGGCAACGATCACCATCTCGTGCACCTTCGTGTCGTCGAGCATCAGTTCGACCGTCATTTTGTGCTGTGCGTGGACGTAGCGGTGCAGGCGCTCGCTCGCGCTCAGCGGCAACTGGCAGATCTCCTGCGCCATCTGGTAGCTGGCCGCGAGCATGCGCGCGCAAAGCGCCTGGTGGATCTCGGTCTTCGAGGCAAAGAAACGGTAGATGTTTGCCGGCGACATGCCGAGCTCGCGGGCGATGTCGGCAACATTGGTCTTGCTGTAGCCGAAGTGCCGGAACAGCCCCTCCGCTGCATCGAGGATGCGCGTGATGTTGTCCTGCCGTGTCTGGTCGACGACGATATCGTTGCTCACCGGCATCGCTGGCCTTTCGATTTACGACTGACGAATTTCGTATTTCGTCAGTCGTAAATCGAAACGAGGTGTGCGTCAATGGCACAGTCGGGCGTGGTTGATCACGTTTTGAAGAACGAGCGAGACGCCCTCCTCTGGCACACGAGGGCCTCCGCGACGCAGACTGGGTGACGGGGTGCAACCGCGGCGCCGTTGACTCGACACGCTATGGTGGTTACTGGCGACTTAACTGCCGTGTTTTTCGGATTTCTCTCAAAGGGTTCAGCCATCGATGGCCACAGGTCTCATCGCCCTCCTCGACGACATCACTGCGATCGCCAAGATGGCTGCGGCCTCGCTTGACGACGTTGCCGCCCAGACGGTGAAGGCCAGCACCAAGGCCGCTGGCGTCGTGATCGACGATGCGGCCGTGACGCCACGCTATGTCGTTGGCCTGACGCCGGAACGGGAACTGCCGATCATCGCGCGGATCGCCTTCGGCTCGCTCAAGAACAAGCTGCTCTTCCTTCTGCCGGGAGCCCTTCTGCTCGGCTACTTCGCACCCTGGGCGATCACGCCGCTGCTCATGCTCGGCGGCATCTATCTCTGCTACGAGGGCGCCGAGAAGCTCTATGGTGCCCTCTTCCCCCATGCCGCCCACGCACATGAGGAAGCCGTGCTCGGCGCGACGAGCGATCCGGCAGCGCTCGAAAACGAGAAGGTTGCGGGCGCCATCCGAACCGACTTCATTCTTTCCGCCGAGATCATGGCACTGACGCTCTCGACCGTTGCCGACGCCAGCATCTACACACAGGCAGCAGTTCTGGCCGGGGTCGGCATCCTCATCACGCTTGCCGTCTACGGAGCGGTCGGCTTGATCGTGAAGGCCGACGACGCCGGCGTCGCGCTTGCCAAAAACCCCGTCGCGCTCCTGCGGCCGCTCGGCCGCGGACTGGTGCTCGGCATGCCCGTGTTCCTCAAGGCTCTCGCCGCCATCGGCACCGCCGCCATGCTGTGGGTCGGGGGCAGCATTCTCGTGCACGGCATGGCGCAACTTGGCGAGGCCGGGCCTGAACATTTCATCCACGACATCTCCGAGCATGTCGCGCAGGCGCTTCAGTTCGCGCCCGGGCTCGTCGGCTGGTTTGCGACCTCGGCACAGCAGGCACTGCTCGCCCTCGTCGTCGGCGCCATCACGATCGTCGTCTTGGGTAATGTCGTCGCGCCGATCTGGGGGCGTCTGCGCCCGGCAAAGCGCTAAAGGCGTTCGAAAGGTTTTCGGAAAGGAGGCCGCCTCCGGCCTCCTGCCAATCCGCAATCAAGCTTGCCGGAGCCGTTACCGCTTGTACTTCACCCCCGGCAGCACGCAGAGCATTTCATAAAGCAGGTTCGCCGCGGTGATCGCGGTCGTTCCAGTCGTGTCGAAGGGCGGGCTCACCTCGACGAGATCGGCGCCGACCAGGTTGAGACCGCGGCAGCCGCGGATGATCTCGAGTGCCTGGATGACGGTAAGGCCCCCGATCTCGGGCGTGCCGGTGCCCGGCGCATAGGCCGGATCAAGGCTATCGATGTCGAAGGTCAGGTAGGTCTTGTGGTTGCCGATCTTCGCGCGGATGCCTTCGATCAGCGGCACCAGCGACTTGTGCCAGCATTCCTCGGCCGGGACGACGGTGAAGCCCCTGTCGCGCGACCAGTCGAAATCGTCGGAAGCATAGCCGGTGCCGCGCAGGCCGATCTGGAAGACGAGATTGGGATTGAGGCAGCCGTCCTCATAGGCGCGACGGAACGGCGTGCCGTGCGCGATCTTCTCGCCGAACATCGTGTCGTTGATATCCGCATGCGCATCGACATGGATGAGGGCGACCGGCCCGTGTTTTTCGGCAATCGCCTTCAGGATCGGGTAGCTGATCGTGTGATCGCCGCCGAGGGTCAGCGGGATACAGTCATGCTTAAGGATCTCGCGGATGCCGCGGGTGATGATCTCCATATTGGCCGGCAGGTTGAAGGTGTTGATGGCGATGTCGCCGATATCGGCGACCTGCAGGCTTTCGAACGGGGCGGCGCCGGTCGCCATGTTGTAGGGACGGATCATCACGGATTCCGCGCGGATCTGGCGCGGTCCGTAGCGCGTACCAGACCGGTTGGACGCGCCGATATCCATGGGGATGCCAACGAAGCAGGCGTCGAGGCCTTCAGCCGAGGTCGCGGTGGGAAGACGCATCATCGTGCCGGGGCCGCCGAAGCGGGGCATATCGTTGCCGCCCAGCGGCTGGTTGAATTTTTCGTCCATGGAAGTTCTCCCTTTCTGTCGCCGGAACCCTAGCAGCCATTGCCACCCGAGAAATGCCCTTCGATCGAACGTTACTTCGATCGCGGTCAAACAAACATGCCCGATGCGGCAAAGGCCGGCGTCGATTGCCGTTTACGACGCCGCCGCGTCTCCCACACCTAGCCAAAGGGAGTGTTGCCCTCAAAGGACCCGCCAATCACTTTGGCGAAAACAAAAATACGCTGTTCTTGGGAGGAACCATGCAAAAGTTAACCCGCACCGCCCTGCGCTCCATGTTCGCCGCGTCGCTCGCCGCCATTGCGGCCTCAACGACCGCCCAGGCGCAGGACAAGCTGTTCATCTACAATTTCTCCGACTACTTCGCCGAAGACACCGTTTCGAATTTCCAGGCGAAGACCAGCGTTGAAACTCGGGTGGACTTCTACGATTCCCTTGAAGTGCTTGAAACCCGGCTGCTTGCCGGCGGCAGCGGTTTCGACGTCGCCTTCCCGAGCGCCACGGTCGGCGAGCGCCTGATCCAGTCCGGCGCACTGAAGCCGATCGATGTCACAGCGCTCAAGAACTACGGCAATCTCGACAAGGACCTGTTGAAGCTTGTCGCCGAGCACGACCCGGAGAACAAGTATCTCGTTCCCTACATGTGGCTGACGACGGGCGTTGCCTACAACGCCAAGCTGGTCAACGAGCGCCTGCCCGAGGCACCGGTCAATAGCCTCGACATGTTCTTCAAGCCCGAGATCGCCCAGAAATTCCAGGACTGCGGCATCGGCATCGTCGATGCGCCGAACGAGGTGATCCCGATCGCGCTCAACTATCTCGGCCTCGATCCCTATTCCACACAGGCGGAGGATCTCGACAAAGCCAAGGAACTGCTGCTGAAGCTGCGCCCCTTTATCCGGCACATGCAAAGCGGCCAGCTCGTGGCCGACATGGCCTCCGGCCAGCTCTGCCTGGCGCTGATGTGGAGCGGCGACGCCGGCATTGCAGCGGCCCGCGCCGAAGAGGCGGAGACCGGTGTTGCGGTCGCCTACTCGATCCCGAAGGAAGGCACGATCATTTCCTTCGACACGATGGCGATCCCGGCCGACGCACCGGATCCGGAACAGGCGCTGGCTTTCATCGACTATATCCTCGAGCCGAAGACAGTCGCCGCGATCAGCAATCGCGTCTTTTACGCCAACGCCAATGCCGCGGCGACGGCAGAGGTCGACGCCGGCATCCGAGACAACCCGAACATCTATCCGCCTGCCGAGGTCCGTTCCAAGCTCTTCGTCGACAAGTCGCTGCCACCGCGCCAGACGCGCGAGCGCACCCGCGTCTGGTCAGCATTCCGGGCCGGCCAATAGGCCAACCGTCAACAGCAGGACCAGATCCCGTGCCATCCTATATTTCGATCGAAAACCTGGCGAAGTCCTATGGCGTCGTCACGGCCGTCAACAACATCAACCTCGGCATCGAGAGGGGCGAATTCTTCTCGCTCCTTGGGCCCTCCGGCTGCGGAAAGTCGACGCTGCTGCGGATGATCGCCGGCTTCGAGACGCCGACCTCGGGCGCGATCAGGCTGGAAGGCGCCGACGTCACCGACGTTCCGGCGCATCGGCGTCCGACCAACATGATGTTCCAATCCTACGCGCTCTTTCCGCATCTGACGGTCGGCAAGAACATCGCCTTCGGATTGCACCAGGACGGTCTCGACAAGAGCGAGATCAGGAAGCGGATCGACGAGGTCTCGGAAAAGCTGCAGCTGACCGCACTGCTCGATCGCAAGCCGGCGCAGCTTTCCGGCGGCCAGCGCCAGCGCGTGGCGCTCGCCCGCGCACTGGTCAAGCGGCCGAAGGTGTTGCTGCTTGACGAGCCCTTGGGCGCGCTCGACAAGAACCTGCGCACCGAAACCCAACTCGAACTCGTCCGCCTGCAACGCGAACTCGGCCTCACCTTCATCATCGTCACCCATGATCAGCACGAGGCGATGACCGTTTCCACCCGCATCGCCATCATGAAGCAGGGACAGGTGCTGCAGGTCGGCTCGCCGTCAGACGTCTACGAGGCGCCGCGGTCGCGCTACGTCGCGAAATTCCTTGGCGAAACCAATGTCTTTGCCGGCGGACGATCGGAACGCGATGGCGAAGAACTGCGGATCGAAAGCGATGAGGCCGGCGGCGGTGTCCGCGCCGCCTTCACCGACCGGGTGGCGCTCGACCGGCCGTTCTGGGTTTCGGTCCGCCCTGAACGGGTAGAGCTTACAACTTCGGGCAGCGGCCTCGAAGGCACCGTGGAACAGCTCACCTATACCGGTGTCGAGAGACACTACCGCGTGCGGCTGAAGTCGGGCGCGACGCTCGACGCGCGCCGGGTCAATCTCGGCGCCGAGAGCGATCTTCGCGTCGGCGACCGCGTGTTCGCAAACTGGCCGCCGCAGGCAAGCCGGCTGCTGGCCGAATAGGAGGTCGACCCTTGTCTTCCATCGCCCATTCTTCCGCAGCCGCCCCCTCCGCAAAGGCGAACTGGGGCAAGCGCCTGCTGATCGCCATCCCCTATGCCTGGCTGCTCGTGTTGTTCCTCGCGCCCTTCGCGCTGGTTGCCGGTATCAGCCTTTCGACCGTCCGCCTCGGCATGCCGCCATTCGAGCCGCTGACCGCCTGGGACGGCTCGATCCTGAACCTTAGGCTCAATTTCGAGAATTTCCTCTATGTGCTGACCGACGACACCTATCTTCTGGCGTATCTGACGAGCCTCAAGATCGCGGCGATCTCCACGGCTGCCATGCTCTTCATCGCCTATCCCCTCGCCTATGGCATCGCGTCCTGCTCGCCCTCCTCCAGGTCCCTGCTGGTCTTTCTGGTGATCGTGCCGTTCTGGAGCTCGATGCTGATCCGCGTCTATTCCTGGATGAGCATTCTCAGGAACGACGGTCTTTTGAACGCGCTGCTTTTAAAGATCGGGCTGATCAGCGAGCCGCTGCGAATCCTCAACACCGAGACGGCGATCTATATCGGCATCGTCTACACCTACCTGCCCTTCATGGTGCTGCCGATCTATTCGACCTTGAGCAGCGCCGATCGGACTTTGATCGAGGCGGCGCGCGATCTCGGCTGCTCGCGCATCTCCGCCTTCTGGCGGGTCACCTTCCCGTTGAGCCTGCCCGGCGTGCTCGCGGGCTGCGCGCTGGTCTTCATCCCGGTCGTCGGTGAATTCGTGATCCCGGATCTCTTGGGTGGCGCCGACACGCAGATGATCGGCCGCGCCATCTGGCTCGAATTCTTCAACAACCGCGACTGGCCGATGGCCGCTGCCGTGACCATCGTCTTGCTCGCTCTGCTGGTCGTACCGATCGTCTATTTCCAGTCGCGCCAATCGCGTGAACAAGGCTGAGGAGCAAGCCATGACAAAACCAAGCTGGTTCAATCGGCTGTCGATCCTGTTCGGTCTTGCCTTCCTCTATCTGCCTATCGTCGTGCTCGTCGTCTACAGCTTCAACGGCTCGAAGCTCGTGACGGTCTGGGGCGGCTTCTCCACCCAATGGTATGCGACTGTTCTCAACAATCCCTCGATCATCGAGGGCGCGAAAGTCAGCTTCCTGGTCGCGGCGGTCTCGGCCACCGCCGCCACCCTTCTCGGCACGCTTGCCGCCGTCGTCATGGTGCGGCTGCGTCGCTTCCGTGGCCGGGCACTGCTGAACGGCATGCTGCTCGCCCCGATGGTGATGCCCGAGGTGGTGATGGCCGTGTCGATGCTTCTGATGTTCGTGACGCTCGGGATCGACCGCGGGCCGCTCACCATCACGCTGGCGCACACCACCTTCACGCTCTGTTTTGCGACTGTCGTGCTGCAATCGCGGCTGGTCGAACTCGACCCGTCATTGGAGGAGGCGGCGCGCGATCTCGGCTGCCCTCCGGCAAAGGCGTTCGTCAGCGTCGCCTTACCGAACATGATCCCGGCACTCGTCTCCGCCTGGCTGCTGTCCTTCACCCTGTCGCTGGACGACCTGGTCATCTCGAGCTTCACGACCGGGCCGGGTGCATCGACCCTGCCGATGAAGATCTATTCACAGATCAAGTTCGGCGTGACGCCGGAGATCAACGCGATCTCGACGATTATCCTCGGCATCGTCGTGTTTGGATTGGTGGCCGCTCAACTGGTCTCGCGGCGCTCCGAACAACGGGTGAGCGCCGCGGCTTGAGGTAACTCTGAGGAAGATAGACTTCCCCGGAATTCCCGACAAATGCGCCGGGTCAGTGCGGCCTCAGCGCGCCAGCCGGCGAAAGATACGTGGCCAGCGGATCCTCGAAGGCATTGCTTGCCGAAGACACGGCATCGATAAACAGCGAGAACAATGCCGTCTGCGAAGTGATGTCGAGCTTGGCGTAGAGGTTGCGGCGATGCAGCTTGACGGTCGCCGGCGAGATGCCGAGCTTTTCGGCAGCACCCTTGACCGAGTAACCGCGCAGGATCATCTGCGCCACCTGGCACTCGCGATCGGTCAGCAGGCTGCGGCCAAAATTGCGCACCGCCTGCGCCAGGGCGCTTTGAAGCGGCGAGCCGTCGTCGCCCAGGCCTTCGGGTCTGAGGTCGCGATAATGCCGAAGCACGGCCATGCTGATGAGCGGCGCCGCATTCTGCAGGAAATCCTGATCTTCGCCGCTGAAGGCCGCGTGCGCATGGCGGCGCGCCAGAGAGATTGCGATCTTCGTGTCGGCATCGATGCCGATGAAGACGTTGAATTCGTCGTGCAGGCCCGAATGCCGGTAGTAGTCGCGGTAGTACTGCGACCGGTCGAAGGACGGATCGATTTGCCGCAGGCGATAAAGCCCGTCGTCGCCATTGTCGAGCGCCAGCCGGTAGAACGGATCCATCCGGTACGGCCCCTGCAGATAGGCGCGAATATCCGACAGCCCCCTGTCCGTGCGCCAGTCGTTAAACAGGATCTTCGGCGCGGCGTCGCGTCGATAGAGGAGCATCAGACCGGCATCGATCGCAATGTGCCGCTTGAGCGAATGTGTCAGCCGGTCCTGGAAATCCGAACGGCCCACCCCCTCCATCAGCGACAGCGCCAGATCGCCTACACCGGACACCTGCTGCGCCGGCGCGCAGACTTTGATGATCGTATCGTCGTTCATATTGTTCTCCTCCAAGCGCAGACTAGGCGAAGGTTGGGTTGGTCGCAAGTAACGGAATTTCACTACGGGATTTCCAAAACTATCTTTTGGCGAACCAAAACAACGGCATAGGTGGCCGACATCCGGCGGGGCAAGGCCTTGCGGCGCGGCACGGATGGCCCGCCTCGGAGCGAACCTAGCCCTTTGGCGTATTCCGAGCAGCGATACCGACGCCTAGAAAAATGATGCAAGCCGCACAGTAGATCCGCGGCAGGCAAGGCGGCACGTGACTGTCGAGACGGCATATTGATCTCGGACATCCCATCGTTCCGTAGAAGAATGAAACAACGAAACCCTGGCGCGCGGCCGATCGACTTGGCGCTCGTCTTTCTGAACTGGAGTGAACATGTCGAAGGTCATCAAACTCGGGCGCGATGGTGTCGGCCTCAACGCGCTTGAAAAATGCAGCGTCGTGCCGCCGGAGGCGATCCTTTCGGGCTTTGCGGACGAGCTCGGCGACGTTCATTTCGAAAGCCCCGATAAGGCCGTCGTCATCGGCACGTGGCAGTCGACGCCCTATGCGGAAATGCTCTCCTATCCCGATGGCAATGAATACAGCGTCATCCTCTCTGGCAAGGTCGCGATCACCAACCCGGATGGCTCGGTCGAGACCTTTTCGGCGGGCGAAAGCTACGTGCTTCCAGCCGGCGTCGAAGTGCGTTTCGAAGTGCTGGAGACGATGCGCAAGGTCTACGTCCTCTACACCGCCCCTGCCGCGAAGTGATGTGAGCCGTCCTCATGACCCAGGTAAGAAACAAAGCCCTTGCAGACGTGACGATGACGCCCTTCTGGCTCGACCGGCCGGATGCGCCCGAGCCGCGAGAGCGACTGACGCGTCATCTGAAGGCCGACCTTCTCGTTGTGGGTGGCGGCTTTACCGGGTTGTGGGGCGCCATCCAGGCAAAGCAGCGCCAGCCCGAGATCGACGTCATTCTGATCGAGAAAGGCTCGGTCGCCAACGGCGCCTCGGGTCGGCCGGGCGGTGTCGTCTCAACCTCGGTCATGCACGGGCTGTCGAACGCCGTGCGCATTTTCCCGAACGACATCGCAGCGCTCGAGAAGCTCGGCCAGGAGAACATGCACGGCTTTCTCAAGACGCTTGAGGAGCATGCGATCGACTGTCATGCCGAGTGGGGCGGGGAGCTAACGGTCGCGGTCGACGACGCCCATATCGAAGCGCTGCACGAGGAGCACGAGCTTCACCTGAAGTACGGCCACCAGGCGGTCTTCCTCGATCAGAGCGCCGTCCGCGCCGAAATCAATTCGCCGCGCTACAAGGCCGGCGTCTGGTCGAAGCATATCTGCGGCACGGTGCATCCGGCGCTGCTGGCGTTCGGACTGAAACGGGTCGCGCTCACGCTCGGCGTACGGATCTTCGAAAACACCGAACTGACAGGCCTTGAAGACCTCGGCGACCGGATGAAGGCACACGCGGCTTCCGGCAGCGTGACCGCGCCGAAGGTGCTGCTCGCCACCAACGCCTTTGCCGCCGGCCACAGGAAGATCAAAAACAGGGTCGTCGCCGTGCGCGATCGGGTGCTGGCGACAGAGCCCCTGTCAGCGGAGCAGATGGCAGCGATCGGCTGGAGCCATCGTCAGGGCGTTTACGACACTCGCACCCAGATGAACTACATGCGGCTCACCAAGGACAACCGGATCATCTTCGGCGGCCGCCTCGCCTATGCCTTCGCCGGCGATCCGTTTCCGTCGATCGACCGGGAACTCGATACCTATGAGCCCCTTGCCGCCGCTTTCTTCGACACCTTTCCACAGCTCGAAGGCCTGCGCTTCAGCCATGCCTGGAGCGGGCCGATCGACCTCAGCACCCGCATGGCCGTACACTTCCAGCGTTACCATGACGAAAAGGTCGTTTATGCCGGCGGCTATTCTGGCTTCGGCGTCTCGGCCTCACGTTTCGGCGCGCGCATAGCGCTCGATATCCTCGACGGCTCGAAGACCCCGGAGAGCCGGCTGGATTTCGCCACCAGCCTTCCGAATACGATCCCACCCGAGCCGTTCCGCTGGCTCGGCGCCCAGATCACCATGTATGCGCTCGACACCGCCGACAAGTCCGGTGGCTGGCGCAGGCCGTGGCTCAAGATGGTCTCGGCCATGGGCTTCCCGCTCAGTTGATCATGCGTTTCCCGGCGGCTTCAAAGGGCAAGCGGAGCCGAGACTTTCGGCTCTGCCACCGGGCGATGGCGGTGGCCCATCCGGCCCGGGAGCAACGGTGGTAGTAAATCGTTAACCATGATTAGATAGCCAAAGCTACCCATTCCGCTGGCTGATTCGCGAGCGTTCGTAGCACCGGCGGCACCCATGCGACAAACACCGCTCGCGGTCCTTTCCAAACGCCTCGGCCTTTTCACGGCACTAGCCTCTCTTGCCGTCTCGACACCGGCGCTTGCCCAGTCCGTTTGGACCGGGGGAGCCGACAACGAATTCGGCAACGGCGCGAACTGGGCGCCCGCCCTGCCCGGCGCGAGCGACGCAGCGGAGGTCAACACCGGCTCTCCGCAGGTCAACGACGGCCGTACGATCCGCCAGCTTGGCGTCGACGGCGGCAATGTCACCATCTCCAACACCGGCGCGCTGACCGTCACCAACGGTAGCACGATCAATTCCGGGAGCGTCAGCATCAACGCGGGCGGCGCACTCACCTCCAATGTCGAGCTGAACGGCGGCAGCCTGTCGATCGATGGGGACCTCAACGGAAGGCTGACGCTGAACAACGGCAACGTGTCGGTGAACGGAACGCTGGACAGCGCCAGCGTCGGCAGCGCCACGTCGCTTTCCAACAACGGCGAGGTTGGTGACGTCAAAGTCTCGGCTGGGGGCACTTTCGTGAACAACACCGGCGCCGTCGCCGGCGCGACGGTGAATGCCGGCACCGCCTCCAACGCCGGAACCATGGGCTCGCTGACGAACACCCAGGGGAACTTCACCAACAATACCGGCGGCACGATCACCGGGAAAACGACGGTGGCGGGCGGAACCGTCACCAACAACTTCGTCGTCACCGACGCGGATGTCGCGGCAGCGGCCGCCTTCGTCAACAACAATGGCGCAACTGCGGGCGCGATTACCAACGCCGGCACGGTCTCGAACGCTGGCACCATCGCATCGGTGCGCAACGACGCCGGAAGCTTCACGAACAATTTCGGCGGCGAAGTGACCGGCGAAACCACGGTCTCTGGCGGCGCCGTCACCAACAACGCGACCCTCGGTACGGTCACCGTCGGCGCGGGCGGCACCTTCACGAACACGTCGGGGGCAAGCGCCGGCGCGGTCACCAACAGCGGCGCCGCGTCGAATGCCGGCACGATCGCCGGACTTACCAACACAGCCGGAAACTTCGCCAACAATGCCGGTGGCACAGTCACCGGCAAGACGACGGTTACAGGCGGCACCGTGACGAACAATTTCGTCGTTAGCGACGCCGACGTCGCGGCCGCGGCAGCCTTCGTCAACAACAGCGGCGCCGTGGCCGCCAACGTCACCAACGCCGGCACCCTGTCCAATGCCGGAACCATCGCTTCCGTGCGCAACGATGGCGGATCCTTCACCAACAACGGCAACGGCACGGTGACCGGAAAGACAACCGTCGCCGGCGGCAGCGTCGTCAACAATGCGGCGCTCGCCGACGTCGAGATCGGTGCCAACGGCACTTTCACCAATAACAGCGGCGCGACTGCCGGGGCAGTTTCCAACGCCGGCACCGGGTCGAACGACGGAACCATCGCTTCGCTCGCAAACAGCGGCGGCCTCTTCCAAAACACCGGCACGATCAGCGGCGCGGCGAACATCACGGGCGGCGCTCTCGTCAACCAGGGTACGGTCGCCGGGACGGTCGAAATCTTCGACGGCGGTCTCTTGTCCGGCAGCGGCATCGTCGGCAGCCTGACGGTCAATGCCGGCGGCGTGGTCTCTCCCGGCCCGGGCATCGCGGTTGCCACCGTCAACGGCGACCTGACGTTCCGTTCGGGCTCGATCTATCAGGTGGATGTGGATGCGGCGGGGCAATCCGACCGCCTGGCCGTTTCGGGCGCGCTTTCGCTTGAGGGCGGCAGGCTAGCGGTCCTCGCCGGCAGCGGCGTCTATGACCCGTCGACGAGCTACACGATCGCTTCCGCCGGCACTGTCAGCGGCCGGTTCGATGCGGTGACAAGCAATCTTGCGTTCCTGTCGCCGACGCTGACCTATGGCGCCACCGGCATCGATCTGAGGCTCGACCGGAACGACGTTGCGTTCGCGGACCTCGCAGAAACCGCCAATGGGCGCGCAGCAGCAAGCGCTGTCGAAGCGCTGGGCGTCACGAGCCCGCTCACGCTGGCCGTGCTCTCGCTGGATGATGCAACGGCCGCAAGCGCCTTTTCCCAGCTGAGCGGCGAGGTACACGCCTCAGTCAAGAGCGCGCTGATGTGGGACAGCCGTTTTCCGCGGGACGCCATTCTGGAGCGCGCGGGCTCGGCCGTCTCGACCCTTCAGGAAACCGAGGACGCCGTCTTCTGGACGTCGGGTTTTGCAGGCGCGGGCCATTTGTCCGGTGACGGCAACGCAGCCGCTATCGGTAACCGCACGGCGGGTGTCCTCGTCGGCGCTGATACGGCGGTTTCCGACGATTGGCGCCTCGGTGGGATCCTCGGCTACAGCCATCTCACCGTTCAGCCGCAGGCGCGTGTCGATGCTTACCATGCGGGCCTCTACGGATATGGGAACATCGGGGCGCTGAACCTTGCAGGCGGCGCGATCTATAGCCACAACGAGGTTTCGTCGGAGCGTGACCTCGCCTTCGGCTCGTTCACAGACCGCCTGACCGCCGACTACGACAGCACTGTTGCCCAGGTGTTCGCCGACCTTTCCTTCACGCTCAGCGCAGACGACATCAGGCTTCAGCCGTTCGCAAACCTGGCCTATGTCTATCTCGATACCGATGCGTTCAAGGAAAACGGTGGTTCGGCGGCGCTCTCGGCAGAAGGTGCCACTGACGACGCCATGCTTACGACCATCGGCGTGCGCTGGTGGGCGAATCTGCCGATAGACCAAATGCCGATCTCAGCCTCCGGCATGCTCGGCTGGCGCCATGCGGAAGGCGACCTTTCGCCGTCCGCGCGCCTTGCCTTTGCCGGTGCCAGCCCCTTCACCATCGCAGGCGTGCCCATCGCGCGCGATGCGCTGGTGGTGGAAGCGGGCATTTCCGCCCGGCTCTCCAAATCCGCGCGGCTGGCAATCACCTATCTCGGCGAATTCGGCGACGGCGCGCGGTCGAGTGCCGGCCGCGCAAACCTGATCGTCGATTTTTGACGCGCATGTCTCCGACCAGGACGTTCAGCAGCCGGTCGCGCTAGCCTCACGGCTGGACCTTGGCGACCGATCCGGCTCCGGCGAAGAGGTCCGGATAGGAGCGTTCCAGCGTTCCGGCGATCGCGGCGGCGAAGCGCTCGTTGGCGATCCGGTTCGGGTGCGCATCCGATGGCGATACCCACAGCGTTTCGGGAACGAGATCCTCGACCGAGGGGCGAAGATCGAGGAAGGGAACCCCCTCGCTTTCGGCGATCTTCTCGACCGCGCCGGTGACTTCCGGGAACGGATACTGCTTGACTTCATGCAGTTCGGGATAGTTGACGAGCACGAGCTTGATGCCACGTTCGCGGCAGAAGCTGATCAGCCGCCGCATGGCATCCTGCCCTTCCGTCCAGCCGGGCTGGTCGTCTTCATAGAGGCCCCGGTAATAGGCCTTCCAGTCCGCCCGACCGAGGAAGATGCGCGAGATTTTGTCGACCGCCGAGGCGAGTACGACATAGGCCTGCGAATACTCGCCCCAGCCGACCTCGTGACGGCGCGGCGTCGGCTCGGCATCGTTGATGAAATAGTTGAGGACGACCACGTCCGGCTTGAGCTCGACGCCCTTGGTCATGAAATAGGCGACTTCCATCTGGGTGTTGTAGTTGCCGACACCGGTGTTGATCACCTCGTATTTCGGCGCCCCCTGGCTGCCGCCGTTGAGGACCGTTTCCAGCAGCCTGGAGGGCGTATCTTCCTCTTTGACGCCCCAGCCGAAGGTCAGCGAATCCCCGAGCATCATCACCCGCGTCGTCCCGGCGGCAACCGGGCCGATTTCGCGGTTGCGCAGGCCGATCGAGTTGATGCTGACCGGCACACCCATGAAGACGCCGCTCGAATTGGGAATATGCTCGTGGCCGATCGCCGGCTCGGCGCTGACCCGTTTCAGGTCGCGGGCGTATTTCCACATCTCGAGGTCGAAATCCATGCCGTTGTCGAAGACGGTGCGCGCCATGCCTTCGATCATGAGGCCGCAAAGGGCGAGGCTGAAAGCCGTCGCGAGAACCGCAAGCAGGGCTCGCTTGAGAATGGAGGATTTCCGGACGCTGTTTTGTTCCATTTGAACGACGCGTGTTACATTGGAATTCATCGGATCTTCCTTTCAGGTCCGCCGATTACTGTCCGACCTGAGAAAACTTCAGGCAATCTGGCTCCACCGGAGCGGTTTTTACGAACTGGTGCTCGCCGACCGTCAGGCCCTTGCCGCCGCTCCAATCATTGACCAGCCACTGGTCGATCGCCTCGGCCACAAGAAAATGTCCGAGCGGAGAAAGGTGCTTGTCGCCGATGCCATAGGTTTTCATCGGATCGTTGGCGGAGAGCTTTTCGGTCGGATCGACCACGTACACTCCGGGCGTCGCAGCGGCGAGCGCCTTGATCATTTCGCGCTGCTTTTCCGGCTGCAGGCCGTCGTCGCGACCAACCAGTTCCGCCCAGCCCGGGAGGATGACGACGAGCAGCTCGGCGCCGTTGGCGCGGGCATCGTCGGCAAGCCGGACGAACAGGCGCCGCGTCAGCTCGATCGCATGGCCGATGTCACGCCGGGACGCCCGGTCGCCAACATAGGGTCTGAGCAGGGTCGAGTAGAACCAGTTGTAGAGCTTGCTGTTCTGCCACAGGTACAGATGTGCCTGCAAAGCGAGGCTGGGCTTCTTGGTTCCGCTACCGGCCGGCTCGACCGTGATATCGATGGACGAGGGCGTCAGAACCGCACGCTCGGCATTGTCCTCAAGGTCGGTGCTGAGCGAGAGCCCGACGACGACGAGGTTATGAGGGATGCTGTGGCCCTTGTCCTCATAGACCCGGATCTCGTTCGGCTGGCCGTAGCCGCCGGTGCCGTAGTTCTTGAGCAGCAGTTGCGGGTGCCATGCGTTCAGGAGCGAGCTGAAGGTTTCGCTTTCCTTGACGAGCGAGCCGCGCACCATGGAATCGCCGAGGACGAACACCGGCGAACCCGTGCCCGTCGCATTGTCGCGGAAACCGTCGCGGTTGATCTGGACGCGGTTCCAAGGATCGAGCGGGCTGAAACGCTCGAAGTAGCTGTTGCCCGGTATTTCCGTATAGCCGTAGAGCGCGTGCGACTGATGCCGCCCCCGCGGCACGCCGCAATAGACATATTCGCCCTCGCCGACCGGAAGCTGCAGGCTCGGCACCAGACGCAGCAGCAGTTCGCACAGCAGAATGGCGACAAGTCCCGAAACGAGAATGATCAGCCCATCCATGACACCGCCGAAATTGCGCGAACGGCGCATGCGTTGCAGGATTCCGCTCGATTGAGGCTTGTTCTGATCGATGAAATCCGCAGGCGTCGCCGTCGGATTGTTGTTGTTGAGCGCATCCTGACGTTCGGCTTTTCGGGGCATGTCAGCTGACACCTTGATTGTGCGATCTGTGTTGAAGCATTTCGGATGATTGCCGCATCGCCCGGTTCAGGCGCTTCCGGCCTCGCGCCAATAGGACCGTGCCAGGCTGGCGAGATAGGTGGTCGTGCGCCTCGATGTCTTTGCGACGGAGGGACGCTTCGGTTCGTCGGAGCCTGCGTGTTCGCCAGTATCTGCGAGCCGGATGCGCTTGGAGGAATCCGGCCGCAGGAGCTCGATCGGTCGAAGCAGCCCGGGCAAAGTCCCGTAGCCGGTCAACTGATCGCGAAACAGGCTGGTCGCGGCATAGACGACATCCGCCGTCTCGACCGCTTCCCGCACGCGGGCATCATCCGAAATCTTGACGTAAAGCACGCCAGGAATGAAAAGAGGCAACGTCGGCACCACGGGATCCAGGATCCGGTTGACCGCGGCCGGCGTCACCTCGTTTAAAACGAAGACGGTAAGCCGCTTCTGGCTCAAACGATAACCCTTTATGATTATCTCGACCGGAAGCCGACCGTCTGTTTCAGCTATTTCAATAACACTTTGAACATGCATAGTGGCTCTCCGGAACAGAGAAGAACACCGTCAATATCTTCAGAATACGAAAACATGAACTTATTCGTTATATAGCGACATGAGCTTCGGAGGTTTCACTTCTCTGCCGGAGACGCCTTACAATTCCGAACTCTATCCTAGGATTTTCGTTCTGAATATATCCAGATGGATATACTCCGGCCCTGTTTCTTACAGTTCGCTTGCGGCAGAAAGCGCCGGTCGCGGCGTCTCGTCGCGGGCTGGATGTTTTCGAAAGGGGAGGCTCAGGCCAGAAGCAGGGGGCCTGCAAGCGCGGGCGACGCCGTCATAGTGGGCTCTTCGGGAGCCGGTTCGCCAGATTGGCCAGCTCGACGCGCGTCGAGATTCCGAGCTTGCTGTAGATGCTGTGGAGATGCAGCTTGACCGTGCCCGGCGATATGCCGAGCCGGGCACCGATCTCCTTGCTGCGGATCCCCGAGGCCGCCAGCCGCGAGACCTCGATCTCGCGCTGTGTCAGGAGGTCGACGCCCCGGGTCTCAACGGCCTCCTGCGCGCGTATCCGCTCGATCGCGGACTTCAGCGCCTGATCCTGGAAATAGGTCTTGCCGCTGGCCACGACATTCATGCAGTCGAGCAGGGTGTCCGGGGCCTGTTCCTTGAGGACGATGCCGTTCACTCCGAGCCGGATCGCTTCGGCAACCTGATCGTCACCGATATCAGCCGTCAGGATGACGATCGCGATCTGCTGTCGGTGGGCGCTGCGCACCCGGCGTATGAATTCGAGCCCGTCCATATGCGGCATGCGAAGATCTGCGACGACGATATCGGCGCCCCGCTCGGACAGAACCTGCAGCGCATCGGTCGCACGCTCGCAGGTCGCCACCACCTCCCAGCCGGGCACGGTCTCGATCAGCCGGCGAAGCCCGTCGAGCACGATCAGATGATCGTCGACGACGACCGCGCGCAACGCTATTGCGGCATTGGCAGCATGACGACCACTCGAGTCCATTCCGCTATCCTTTCGATCGCAAGTTTTCCGCCACGCGCTGCCGCCCGTTCACGCAGGCTCCGCGGTCCGATTTTTTCTCGTTCAAGCTCGGCATGGTCAAGACGCTCACCATAACCGAAGCCGACCCCGTCGTCGTCGATCGTCAGCACGATCGATCCGTTGTCGATGCTGAGCGTGATCCTGACCTTCTGCGCGCCGCCGTGCCTGACCGCGTTGGCGGTCGCTTCGGACGTCATGCGCGCAAGCTCGTAGGTCAGCGCCAGCGGCAGGTCGATGCCGGACGGCGGGTCGAAGGCGATCGAGACGTCGATCTGCCATTGCTGCCGCAGCCGTGCGGCCACCGCTTCCAGTTGACGCTCGAGCTGCATTTCGCCGGTAGCCTGGAGATTGCCACCCGGCTCGAGCGCGCGGATGAAGCCGCGAAGCTCCCGCTGTTCTTCGAGCAGCATCGCCTGGATGGCCTCGAGGCGTTCAGCAAGCACATCCGGCCCCGCATCCTTGAGCTTGCGCAGCGACTGAAGCTGCAGTGCTGTGCCCGCAAGCGCCTGAAGCACCCCGTCGTGCAGGTCGCGGCCGATGCGGATGCGCTCGTCGACGGCCGCCTCGTCACTCAGGCGTCTAACCAGGATCGCCTGTTCGAACAGCGCCTTGATCCTGTCGGCGATGATCTCCGCGATCGCCACGTCATCGAGCGTGAGCGCAGGCGGCTCCAGAACGAAGAGGCGCGCCTGCAGATCGTCGACCTGGAAGAAGGTCGAGACCGCGGCGTTGATGTTGAAAGCTTCCACAAGCGCTGGCGAGATCGGGGGATCGGGATCCGACCATTGATGAAACCGCCCCTCGCCGATATGCACGAGAACGCGACCACGCGCGGCCTCGGTGACAAGCAGGCTGCTGCGCAGCAATTTTTCGTCCGTCCAGGTACCGAAGGCATCGGGCGGCATCTGCATGACCTCGAGTTCGCCTTCGTTCCACAGGGCCGCATAGGTCCAGGGCTCCTCCGCATCGGTCCACAACAAGAGGGCCCGCGGAACCAGCATGACATGGGCGGCATAATCGAGGGCCGCGCGCGCCGGCCACTCGCGTCCCCGCGGCTGGCTCGGTGTTCGCTGCACCAGCCGAAGAAGCTCGGCCCGGACCGCCTCCTGGTGTGCGCCCAGCCAGACGAGCAGCGCAGCCGCAACGAAGATGAAGAGGATCCGCGAGGCGTTCGTCGTCGTATCGGCATCCGGATCGAGCATATCGCCGGCATCGAAGTAACCGAGGTAGAGCAGGGCCGCCAGGCAGACGAGACCGGTGTAGAGCGCCCCGCGCCAGCGCCAGTGCAGCGTCGCGGACAGCAAAGTGAACGGCATCAGCATGAAGAACGGGCTTGCCGGGCCGTCGGTCATCGACATGAAGATCGCAAACGCCGCGACATCGATGATGTGACGCACCAGCGTGCCGCGCACGCGCGAAATCTCCGTGCGCCAGACGAGGAAGGCGGCCGCGATGGCATAGAAGAGATAGCCGATCAGCAGGAAGTAGATGGGCTCTGGCGGCAGCGGCACGTGAACGGAATCGAGCCAGGCGATCCAGACGCTGCCGAGCGCCAGCAGAATGCGCCCGACGGCGATCACCTTGTCGGAACGAGCTCGGAAGGTGTTCGTCCAGACCTTGCGGCCGGACGCCTGGTCCAGATCCATCGGCGCGCCGGCACCGTGTGGTGGAGCGGCCGCCGTCGGGCTCACGCGGCGGGCGCTGAAACGGTTTGACGGCTCTAGCTTCATGCCAAGTCTCCGCTCTGCGCCGCCCCTTTGAAAACAACCCTGCGCGTGACGAGCGAGAATAAATCAAATCGCGGCCACCGACCGTCGCCGACCGCATCTTCGACGACGAGGACGGCACGGCCCTGGCAGCCGCTGCAATCAGCATATTCAAGTGTCGTCAGCATACGCTCGTCTCTTCCAGCGCTCAAATGCATTCGCCACCAGTATAGCCAAGGTTACGCGCGCGCGCCCGGACCACACGAACCTTGCACTGCTGCAGGCAAGCCCTGGAACAGGGCCGACCGGCGGACATCAACCCGAGTATCAGAAGATCGCGCCAAGAATCGTAAGCCGGATATGACCCTCTATATCCATTGGCATATTGACCTACCCCAGTATTTGCCGCTCATATTCTCCCAATATAAATGACTAAAGAGTTTTTCATTCGTCGGCACAATGAAAATTGTGCGTTTTTTAGCTAACCGCTTTGAGGTGGATAGCAATGAGCATTTCTCACGGACCACTGAACGAGAAGCCCCCGGAAGGACCGTCGAACAGAAGTTTCGGCTACACCGTCGGTGGCATCCTTACCCTGATCGCGCTCGTGAAATGGTGGCGGGCTTCCGAGATTACGACCGTAACGGCTGTGCTCGCCCTGATCGGCGTGGTTCTGGTCGTGCTGGCCCTGATCGCGCCTTCGACCCTGACACGCGCCAACCATCTCTGGATGCGGCTCGGCCTTGTGCTGTTCAAGATCGTCAATCCGGTCGTGATGTTCCTGATCTACGTCACGACCTTCGTGCCGATCGGCATTTATCTCAGGCTTCGCGGCAATGACGCGCTGACCGAACAGTTCGACAAGAACGCCAAGACCTACTGGATCGACAAGCCACAGGGCGAAGCAGCCCAGGCAACGATGAAAAACCAGTTCTGAAATTTGAAGAACCTATCCCTTATTGTATCGGACAGAGGACACGAAAATGGACCTTGCTAGGGAACTCCTGTCTTACATGGGCAACCGGAAGAAATACTGGTTGCTGCCGATCCTGGTCATGACGACCATCTTCGGAACCCTGGTGGTACTGACGCAGGGAACGGCCGTCGCCCCCTTCATCTATACGCTGTTCTAGGCGGCACCATCGTGCGTATCCTCGGTATCTCGGCCTTTTACCACGATAGCGCGGCCGCGCTCGTCGAAGACGGGCGCATCGTAGCCGCTGCACAGGAAGAGCGCTTTACGCGCCGGAAACACGACCCCGATTTTCCGGCGCGGGCAATAGAGTACTGCTTGTCGGAAGCAGGCTGCACCATGAACGACATCGACCATGTCGTCTTCTACGAAAAGCCGTTCCTGAAGTTCGAGCGGCTTGTCGAGACCTATCTTGCGACAGTGCCGCACGGCTTCAGTTCGTTTCGCGTGGCGATGCCGGTCTGGATCAAGGAAAAGCTCTTCCAGAAGAAGATGCTGCGCAAGGATCTCGGCAAGCTTGTCGGCAAGAAGGAATGGGATGGCTCGCTGCTTTTCACCGAGCACCACCAGTCCCATGCAGCGAGCGCCTTCTTTCCCTCGCCCTTCGCCTCAGCCGCAGTCCTCACCATGGACGGCGTCGGCGAGTGGTGCACCACATCGCTTGCCCATGGCCATGACAATCGCCTCGACTTCCTGAAGGAGCTGCATTTCCCGCACTCCCTTGGCCTGCTTTATTCGGCCTTTACCTATTACACGGGCTTCAAGGTCAATTCGGGCGAGTACAAGGTGATGGGGCTTGCGCCCTACGGGCGGCCGCGTTTTGCGCAGACGATCCTCGACAACCTGATCGATCTCAAGGACGACGGCTCCTTCCGTCTGGACCAGCACTATTTCGGTTATTGCACGGGCCTGAAGATGACCTCGCCGGCCTTTCACGACCTCTTCGGAGGCGAACCCCGCAAGCCGGAATCGCCGCTGACCCAACGCGAGATGGACCTTGCGGCCTCCGTGCAGGTCGTGACCGAAGAGGCGGTCATGCGGCTCGCCCGCTATGCCCGGCGCCAGACAGGCGAAAAGAACCTCTGCCTTGCCGGTGGCGTCGCGCTCAACTGCGTGGCGAACGGCAAGTTGCTGAAGGCCGGGATCTTCGACGATATCTGGATCCAGCCCGCCGCAGGCGATGCGGGCGGCGCCCTCGGGGCGGCCCTCTCGGTCTGGCACGAATATCTTGGAAGCGCGCGTGTCGTGAAGGACAGCGATTCCATGTCGGGCGGCTATCTGGGACCGGCCTTCGCGCAAGGTGAAGTCGAGCAGCGGCTTGCCAACGCCGGGGCGAACTTCGAGGTCCTCTCGGACGAAGAGATCACCTCCTCCACCGTCTCGGCGCTGACCGAGGAAAAAGCGGTCGGCTGGATGCAGGGGCGGATGGAATTCGGACCGCGGGCTCTCGGCGGACGGTCGATCCTCGGCGACGCCCGTTCGCCGACGATGCAGAAGATGCTCAATCTCAAGGTCAAGTATCGCGAGAGCTTCCGTCCCTTCGCTCCGTCGATCCGGCGTGAAGACCTGTCGGACTGGTTCGATATCGACACCGACAGCCCTTACATGCTGCTTGTCGGCGACGTCCTGGAAAGCCGCCGCCTGCACGCCAATCACCCGCAGGAAAATCTGTTCGGCATCGATCTGCTCAACGTGCCGCGCTCGGAAATACCGGCGGTGACCCATGTCGATTACTCCGCCCGTATCCAGACGGTGCACCGCGAGACCAACCCGCGTTACTGGGAGCTGTTGACCCGGTTCAAGGCGCGCACCGGCTGCCCGGTGCTCGTCAACACCAGCTTCAACGTGCGTGGCGAGCCGATCGTCTGCAATCCCGAAGACGCCTATCGCTGCTTCATGGGAACGGAGATCGAGCGCCTCGTCGTCGGCAATTGCATCCTGAAGAAGGAAAACCAGCCGGAGCACCTGAAGCAGGACTACAAAGAGAACTTCGAGCTCGACTAGAACCGGCCACGTAATCTGTTCCTTCAGAACGCCGGGCCGCAGCAGCGACCCGGCGTTCTAACGTCCGGCACGCAGCCGCGAGGCGCTTCGGCCGGAGGGCGCGACGCCGAACTCGCTCGTCAGCAGCTTGACGAAAAACGGCACCAGCCCCGATTTCGCCCGCGACTTGTCGAAGGCTGCCTGGAAAGGCGCCCTGTAGCTGAAGAGGTCCGGGCGGATCGGCCGCAGCAACCCTTCGCTGACATAACGGCTGGCGAAGTGATCGGGCAGATAGCCGAGATAGCGCCCGGAAAGGATCAGCCGCGCCTCCGCCTCCATGTCGCTGACCGTCGCGCGCGGATTGGCGATCGAGAAGATCTTGAGGTCGCGCGCATTCCAATAGGAGCGACCGATCAGATTGTAGGACCGGATGTCGTCGATTTCGATCGTGCTGTCATCGCGGGAAAACAGCGGGTGCTCGGCCCCACAATAGAAGCGCTGCGTCTCCTCGTAAAGATCGACATATTCGAGCCCCAGCGTCGTGCGCGGGAAGCTCGCGATCGCGATGTGGAGCTCGCCCGTTATCACGTCGCGCAACAGTTCATGCGGCGGTCGGGTGACGATCGAAAGCGCCACCTCGGGCGCTTCATCCGTCATCCGCGCAAAGACGCGGGTCAGACGGGAGGCCGGGTCGGACAGGGTGTTGTCGATCAGACCAACGGAAAGCGTGCCGTTCAGCCGGTGCTGCAGCCCCTTCATGCGGATATCGAACTGGTCGATCGTGCCGAACAGGCGCTTGGCCTCCTCGTAGACTGCACGCCCCTCCTCGGTAAGGCGGAAACCGGACCGGCCCCGCTGGCAGAGGATCAGACCCAGGCGACTTTCCAGCGCCGAGATATGGTTGGAGATCGTCGAGAGCGACAGGTTGAGCTCGCCCTGTGCAGCCGCGAAACCACCCGCCTCCACGATCGTCACGAAGATCCGCAGCAGCCGCACGTCCAACGAGTCCAACGCCATTCCATCGCGTCCTTAGCTTGATAAGCTCCAAAGTGAAGCGCAATTATTATGAATTTTCAGGCACTAAGCCAGTGCACCATGGCCCTGAACGGCAAATCGGCCGGCGCTGGTAGCGCCGGCCGAGCGTGATCTGGATCGGTGGGAAGGCTGCCGATCGACGTGCCCTCGCACGGCGACCGGCAAGAGAAGGACGCTGCCGCCCCCAATCAGGGCCGGCGATAGACCTCGTTTCCGGCGAGATAGGTCGCCTCCACCTTGCGCTCGCGGATCGAACGGTCGAGTGGATCGGACAGAGTGCCGTCGATCACGACGAAATCCGCCCACTTGCCGACGCTGATCGAGCCGATCTCACCGCCCCAAGGCGTCATGTCGGCACCCGCCTGGGTGAGACCATGCAGGGCCTGGTCGAAGGTGACCGCTTGCTCGGGGTGCCAGGGACCGTCACCCAAGCCAAAGGGGCTCTCGCGGAAGACGGCATCGTTGATCTGAGTCAGCGGGCTCAGCGGCGATGTCGGCCAGTCCGAACCGAACACCAGCGGTACGCCGGCGTCGAGCATCGAATGCCAGACATAGGCCCGCGGCTCGCGATCGGTACCGATGCGTTCGGTGATGTACTTACCGATCGTGCCGGTCGCATGGTTCGGCTGCATCGAGGCGACGACACCGAGATCCTTGAAGCGCTGGATGTCCTTGGTCTCGACCACCTCGATATGCTCGATACGGTTCGGCTGCGGCCGGGGCACGGAGGCTTCGGCGAAAGCGTCGAGAACGAGGCTGACGCCGCCATCGCCGATCGCATGCACCGCCGTCGGGAAGCCGTTTTCGTTGGAGGCCTTGATTGCCGCCGCCAGCTGCTCCTTGGTCTCGAAGGGTTTGCCTTTCCAGCCGTGCTGGTCGGAATAGTCCTCATGCATATAGGCGGTGCGGGTCGAGAGCACCCCGTAGATCACCGACTTGGTGTAGCCGAGCTTCAGCAGCGGTCCCTTCTTCTCAAGCTCGCCGGAATCCGCGGCAATCTTGTCGACCTCCTCGCGATCCTTGACCGCTGCGGCGATCTTCTTCGGGTCGCCCTCGAAGAACCCGTACCAGACGCGTAGCGGCAACTTCTTCTCGGCAAGGATTGCCGCGTAGTCGTGCACGGCCGCGAGATGGGACATGTCGTTGACACCGGTGATCCCCAGGCTGTTGGCAAACTTCATTGTTTGCAGCAGCCCCTCGCGCCGCTCGCCGTCGCTTGAGACCGGCCGGTGCTTCGTGACGAGATCGCCGGCCATTTCGAGCAGGATACCGCTCGGCTCGCCCTTGTCGTTCAAGAGCACCTGCCCGCCCTCTTCGACTTCCGACTTCGCGGTAACGCCGCCCACTTCGAGCGCCTTGGAATTGACCCAGTAGGAATGGAAATCGATATCTCGCAGGACCACCACGCGATCCGGCACCACGGCGTCGAGATCTTCCTTGGTCGGCAGTTTGCCTTCGCCGAGCGTGTAGTCCCAGCCGCCGCCCATCAGCCAGACGCCCTTTGGCAGCCTGGCGTCAGCCTCCTTGATCTTTTCGAGCCAGGTCTTCTTGTCAGGAATGTAGGAGAGGTCGACACCGGTCACCATGTCCATACCGTCTGTCAGATGGGTGTGACCGTCGATGAAGCCAGGGGTCACGGTCTTGCCGCCGGCATCGATCACCTTGGTCTCGGCATCGGCCAGTGCCTTGATCTCGTCGTTGCTGCCGACTGCGGTGAACTTGCCGTTCTCGATTGCGAAGGCCTGTGCCTTCGGCTTGCCCTGGTCCACCGTGCGCACGTCGCCGTTGAGCACGATCAGATCGGGTGCGGCCCAAACCGGCTGCGCCGTGCCGACCAGGATCGCCAGCGCGGACGTTGCACCCAGAGCCCGGGTTACTGCTGCCAATGTCATGAAATCCTCCTCCCGCGGCTACATCCCTCCACCCCCGGCGAGCCGCGCGGCACCGGCGTTGAGGGGATGATGCTGCAAGAGGGGAGGATCGCGATATACTCCCTCGGGCTAGGTTTGCGCCATGCCGCGCGACGACCACACTGTGTCCGTTGCAACGCGGTGCGCATCGGCTCGGGCTGACCAAAACCAGGTTTGCCACCCAGTCGGGCGCAATATCCTTACCGGGCGCGAAAGCGAGGCCGCGCCGCTTACGAGAAACAGGAGGTTAGGGAAGCTTCCGGCTGGCGCCCTGGCTTCCCCCGAGGCTGGCCGATGGGCTCAGCCCTCAGCTAAAGAGCGCCTTCAGACGCGGCCAGAGACCAATGGCCGCGCGAACCCGACGGGCGGCATAGGCAGCCCGCACCGAACTACCGAAATTGCAGTCGCAGACGATGTCGTGCAGCTGATGATCCGATATTTCGAAAAAGCGTTTTGCTTCGCCGTAGCTGTCGTCTGCGAGCCCCGCGAGGCGCAATTGCGTATCCTCGAAGGCGACGGTCATGGGCGAACCGTTGACCTGCATGGCCTGACGCACGGCAGCAGTCGCACGTTCAGTACCGGAAAGCGTGCCAAGCCGGCGATCGGGATTGCTTTCCAAGAGTTCGGCCCAACGCTGAAGCCGTTCCGTTCTCGTCATGACGGGATCGGGACGAATTTCGGCGAGCGCCTGCAACTGTTCTATTGTTTGATGCTTCATCGTCGTCTCTCCTAGTGCGAAGATGCGACCGCGATACGCGCCCCTGCACACCGGGGTCGCCGATCCTCAAACTCGCCAGAGGGAACCCCAGTTCCCTGGCCAGAGAAAAAAAGAGGGCTTGCCAATACCGCTGCGCGAACAGCGCCCCAAGACCCAACTTCCGCTGGCGAAAACACGCGAAATGCCGCTTCGTAGAGACACCCTCGCGACTGGAAGCACGCCCCTGCCCCTATTTCGGTTGCCGCTAACGCGGCGTATGTTTTCTCGGGAACGTTTTTGCCCGATCCGCATCAAACGGTGGTTTGGAGGTGGATGATGAAGGATGCCGTGCAGACAAAACCCGCCACGGCGGAAGCGGACCATTTGACGGACGAGACTCTCGTCGAGCGTGCGCTTGCGAGGGATCCGGAAGCCTTCCGGATCATCATGACAAGGCATAACCAGCGGCTTTTTCGCATCGCGCGCGCCGTCGTGCGCAACGACAGCATCGCCGAGGATGTGGTGCAGGAAGCCTATCTGCGCGCGTTCGAACACCTCGAAACGTTTCGTGGCGATGCCAGCCTCGCCACCTGGCTGCATCGGGTCGTGTTGAACGAGGCGCTCGGACGCCTGCGCCGGTCGGCGACGCGACGGGAGGTTCCGCTTCCGACGGACAACGCCGGCGCCGAGATCGTACCCTTTCCCAATGCTGCGAACGCCGACGATCCGGAACGCAGCCTCGCGCAGCGTCAGATCCTGCGGCTGGTGGAAGAGGCCGCCGACGCTTTGCCGGAAGCCTTCCGTCTGGTCTTTACCGCCCGCGTCATCGAAGCGATGAGCGTCGAAGAAACCGCCGCCCTCCTCAGCATCAACCCAAAGACGGTCAGGAGCCGCCTCTACCGGGCTCGTCAGCTCGTCCGTCAGCAGATCGATCGCCAGGTCGGGCCGGTGCTCCTGAATGCCTTTCCCTTCGCTGGACGTCGCTGCGCGCGATTGACGGAGGCGGTCATGCACCGGCTCGGGCTATCAGGCTGACATTTTCGGGAACCTTTGACTGCGGCGCGCATCCAACGGGTGTCATCCATCAAGACCGGTGCCACTTGCGGCCGGAAAAGGAGTTCCCGATGTATGCCCGTTTCACTTCAGCCCTCGCCGTCGCCTGTCTCATCGGTGGCGCTACCCATGCAGCCGACACGAAGGTCACAGATCCGCAAATCGCCCATATCGCCTATACCGCCGGCGTCATCGATATCGAGGCCGCCAAGCAGGCCCTGAAAATCTCGAAGGACAAGGAGGTCATCGGCTTTGCCAACGACATGCTGCGCGACCACGAGGCCGTGAACAAGCAGGCCCTCGATCTCGTCAAGAAGCTCAAGGTGACGCCCGAAGACAACGACACCAGCCGCGCGCTGACGAAAGCGGCTACGCAAGAGCGTGAAAAGCTGGCGAAGCTGAGCGGCGCCGACTTCGACAAGGCCTATGTCGCCAACGAGGTGGCCTACCACAAGCAGGTCAATGGCGCGCTTGAAACCCTGCTTATTCCCTCCGCGAAGAATGCCGAGCTCAAGGACCTGCTGGAGACCGGGCTCAAGCTGTTCCAGGGGCACCAGCAACATGCCGAGCATGTCGCCGGGATGATGAAGTAGGCCGCGACATGATGCGGAAGCGAAGCCTTGGCGCCATTTCCGGCCTGGCTCTGATGCTGGCTGCGCCATCGGCGTGGGCGGAGACCATCCGGGTGACGATCGAAAAGCTCGTGTTTTCGCCCGCCGAAATCAGCGCCGCCGTCGGCGACGTGATCGAGTGGGACAACAAGGACGTCATGGCGCACACGGCAACGGCCAAGGGTGATTTCGACGTGGTGATACCACCGAAAAAGATGGCGACACTCACCGTCACCAAGGCCGGAACCTTCGACTATACCTGCCGCTTTCACCCAAATATGAAAGCGCGCCTGCAGGTGCGATGAAAGACTTGAGGGCGGCGGTGCGAGCGCATCCCCACGCGCCGCCGTTCACGGCGAAGTCACCAGACACCGGCTGTATCCGGGAACCGAATTATGCCATGGAAGCGGCTGGTTCCATCGAGGAGGCGGCACGGCCATGAAGAAGATCGGTTTTCTTTCCTTCGGACACTGGACGCCCTCGCCGCAGTCGCAGACGCGATCGGCGGGCGACGCCCTGCTGCAATCGATCGATCTCGCCGTTGCGGCCGAAGAACTCGGCGTAGACGGCGCCTATTTCCGCGTTCATCACTTCGCCCGCCAGCTCGCCTCGCCGTTTCCGCTTTTGGCGGCGGTCGGTGCAAAGACGAGCCGGATCGAGATCGGCACCGCCGTCATCGACATGCGCTACGAGAACCCGCTCTACATGGCCGAGGATGCGGGTGCGGCCGATCTCATCGCCGGCGGACGGCTGCAGCTCGGCATCAGCCGCGGCTCGCCGGAACAGGTGATCGATGGCTGGCGCCACTTCGGCTACCAGCCGTCCGAGGGCGAGACTGAGAGCGACATGGCAAGAAGGCACGCGGAAGTGCTGCTCGACGTCCTGCGCGGCGAAGGCTTCGCCGAACCCAATCCGCGGCCGATGTTCCCCAATCCTCCCGGCCTGCTGCGCCTCGAGCCGCATTCCGCGGGCCTCAGAGAACGCATCTGGTGGGGCGCAAGCTCGAACGCCACGGCCGTCTGGGCCGCCAAGCTCGGCATGAACTTGCAGAGCTCGACGCTGAAGGATGACGAGACCGGGCTGCCGTTCCATGTCCAGCAGGCCGACCAGATCCGCGCCTACCGGGAAGCCTGGAAGGCGGCGGGGCACATGCGCGAGCCGCGCGTCTCGGTCAGCCGCAGCATCTTTGCGTTGGTGGACGATCGCGACCGCATGTATTTCGGCGGCGGAAACAAGCAGGAAGACCAGATCGGTTTCATCGACGACAAGACGCGGGCGATTTTCGGGCGCAGCTACGCCGCAGCACCCGACGTGCTGGTCGAGCAACTGGCAAAGGACGAGGCGATTGCCGAGGCCGACACGCTGCTCCTGACGGTCCCGAACCAGCTTGGCGTCGAGTACAACGCCCATGTGATCGAGGCGATCCTCAAGCATGTCGCGCCGGCACTTGGTTGGCGCTAGCGACAGGCGACGCCTCAAACTCCAGGCATCTGAAATAGGCATCTGAATTCAGGCACCCGGCCGAATCAGGGAGCGCGGCGGTACTGCCGCGCCCCTTCGCTTAGCCGGTTCTTCAGGGAACCTGCGGCGGATGCGCGACGCCCAGATAGTAGTCGCCCTGTCCGCCGCTCTGATACTCGCCCGTGTAGCGCTGGCGGGCATCACCCAGCGTGCGGGCCGGCGGGCGGTAGACATAACCCGGCGCCGGATCGACATACGGATCGACATACGGATCGACATAGATGCTGCCAGTTGGCATCGGATCGACATAGACTTGCGGCTCTACAGGCTCGACATAGACCGGGCCGGGCGCGGGTTCGACATAGTAGGGTTGCCCGTAGAGCACCCGGTTCTGGGTGCCCGGCGGATTGTGCGGATCGATGCCGGTGTAGAAGCCGTTGGCGAGCGCCGGTGTTGCCGTGCCAAGGGCAAAAACGATTGCGGCGAATGACATTCCGTTCGAAAGCTTCATGGCGTTGCTCCTGTCTCGGCTGAGCATCCGACCATCTGGCAGCATCGCCCCCGGTGGATGCGAACGTCGAGAGAGAATAACGCGTAATCGCTGCAACCGTTCCGCACGCGACCTTAGTGCAGTCCGAAGATGCCGAGCAGTTCCTCGCGCTGGCGCACGAAGGCGCTGGCGCTGCGGTCGCGCGGCCGCGGCAGGTCGATCTCGATCAGCCGAGGTTCGCCGCCCTTTTCGCGCGGCAGGATGAGGATACGGTCGGCGAGATAGATCGCCTCCTCGAGATCATGGGTGACGAGCACGGTTGTCACGTCCTCGTCGCGCCAGATCCGCGCCAACTCCTGCTGCATGCTGATCTTGGTCATGGCGTCCAGCGCGCCCAGCGGCTCGTCGAGCAGCAGGATTTCCGGCTGGACCGCAAGCGCCCGGGCAATGCCGACGCGTTGCGCCATACCGCCCGACAATTGCCGCGGATAGGCGTCTTCGAACTGTTGCAGGCCGACCAGTTGCACGTAGCGCCGCGCCCGGTCTCGTGCCTGCCCACGGGAAAGACCACGCGTCTCCAGCCCGAAGCCGACATTGTCGAGCACCGTCAGCCAGGGCAGGAGCCGCGGCTCCTGGAAGATCACGGCACGGTCGGTGCCGACACCTCTCGTCAGCTTTCCGTCGATCAGCACCTCTCCGGCATCCGGATCCTCAAGACCCGCCAGCACCCGAAGCAGGGTCGTCTTGCCCGAACCGCTGGCGCCGACGATAGCGAGCGTCTCGCCGGAGCGGATATTAAGGTTGATATCCCGAAGCACAGGCAAGGGCGTGCCGTTCAGGCGGTAGGACTTGGAGAGGTGACGGATCGTCACCTCTCCCCGGCGAGGGTTCTGGGTAACGCTCATGGAACGTCCTCAGTTGCTGGCCGTTGCGCCGTCGACGGCCAAGAGCACGTCCCTTGGCGCCAGTTGGCCCTGCTTGAGCTTGCCTTCGCGCACCAGCACGTCGATCCAGAATTGGAGGTCACGCTCGACCGGCAGGCCACCGGCCCGCACCCCATAGCCGCGGAAGTACTGGGCGATCTCAGGATTTTCCCCGCGGGCTTTCAGGGCCTTGGCAAGGATGTCCTTCGTTTCCTGCGGATGTTCGCGGGCATAGTCGAGCGCGCGGGCCGACTGCAGCACGAAGGTCTTTGCCGCTTCCGGATGCTCCTTCACGAAGTCGCGTCTGAGCACGACGAAGCCGCCGGCGATCTCGCCGAGCACGTCGGTGTCGTCGAAGATCGCGCGCAGACCACCATTCTTACGAGCCGCGCCCTCGAAGGTCGTCTGCCAATAGCCGAAGGCCGAGATATCCACCTGGCCGGAGCGCAGGACCTGTTCCAGTTGCGGACCGGGCACGACGACCTGGTTGGCGGCATCTGTCGGCAGGCCGACAGAGTGCAAGGCCTCGCGGATCGTATAGTCGAGGTGCGCACCGAGCGTGTTCACCGCTATGCTCTTGCCGGCGATGTCCTTGATGCTTTTGATCGGGCTGTCTTCCAGCACGTAGAAGATCGACTGCACTTCGTCATTGATGCCGTTGGAGGGATAGGCGGCCACGAAATCGTTGCCGCTGATAATCGAGTTCAGCACGGCCGATGTCGCCGCACTGCCGATCTCGACGTCGCCGGAGGCCAGCGCGATCAGTGATGCCGGGCCGCCGGTGGCGTAGCCGACACTCTCGATCGTGATGCCGGTTCCATCAAAATAGCCGAGTTCCTGCGCGAGTTCATGTGCCGACAGACCGCCTTGGCTGGCGAGATAGCGAAGCGTGACCGCGTCGGCAGCGGCCGCCGGTGAAACAAGGCCAAGTGTGACGGCTGCCGAGAGAAGAAGATTGCGGGGGTGGAAGGTCATCTCGATATCCTTTCGAAGGGGAACTGGTAAGGCGGTCAGGCGTTCGGCGCAGACCAGCGGCAGAGATTGCGTTGGATGAGAACGAGCAGCGCATTGGCGGCGAGACCGAGCAGGGCAAGCAGCAGGATCGATGCAAACATCAGCGGGATCTGGAAGTTGTATTGGGCGTTCATCACCTGGAAGCCGATGCCCTTGTTCGCTCCGATCATTTCGGCAGCGATCAGAAGCAGCAACGCGGTCGTGGCCGAGAGCCTGAGGCCGACGAAGATCGCGGGCACGGAGGCCGGCAGAACCACGCGGCGGAAGACGGCGAGCGAGCCGGCGCCGTAGGTGCGAGCCATCTCGATCAGCTTCCTGTCGACCTCCTTGACCCCACCGATCGTCGACAGGAGGATCGGAAAGAGCGTCGCCCAGAAGATCACGAAGACCTTCGACGTTTCGCCGAGACCGAGCAGCAGAATGAAGACCGGGTAGAGCGCCAGGGCCGAGGTCTGGCGGAAAAGCTGAAGGACGGGGTCGAGTGCCTGTTCGACAAGCCGGACCTGGCCCATGAACAGCCCGAGCGGGATTCCCACCGCGACGGCGGCTGCAAAGGCAATGCCCGACCGCTGCAGGCTGATGGCGATGTCGTCGAGCAGCGCGCCGCCGGCGATGCCGTCCCAAAGGGCCGACAGGATCACGTCGAGCGGCGGAAACACCGCCGCGTTGACCCAGCCCACGGTGCTTGCAACCTGCCAGAAGGCCAGAAACGTAAGCACGAGGCCGTAGCGGGCGACGATTGCGCCGAGCAGGCGGCGCCAGCGCGGCACGGAGTTCGGCCGGGAATGCGCGGCGGGCGAAGTGGAACTCTTGGCAAGAGCCTCACGGCGCGCCGTTGCAAAGCCTGCCGCAAGCGAGGGGTTGATGGTTTCATAGGACATGGCAACACCTCACTCTGCTGCCTGAACGGCCGACCGGGCAGCAGTCCAGCGGTTGACGGGAACGGGCAGGCCGAGGTTTTCGCGCAGCGTCTTGCCCTCGTAGGCAGTGCGGAACAGGCCGCGACGCTGCAATTCCGGGATCACCAGCTCGACGAAGTCGTCGAGCGCCGTCGGGAACCATGGCGGCAGGATGTTGAAGCCATCGGCGGCTTCGTTCTCGAACCATTCCTGCAGGGTATCGGCGATCTGCCCCGCCGTACCGACAATCGTGTAGTGGCCGCGCGCCGACGCGATCCATTGGTAGAGCTGGCGAATGGTGAAGTTGTTCTCGTCGGCGATCTGGCGGATCAGCGCCTGGCGGCTCTTCATGCCCTCGGTCGGCGGCGCCGGCGGCAGCGGCCCGTCGAGGTCGTAGCCACGGAGATCGAGCGTTCCGCCGGTCAGGCCGTTGAGCAGGCCGATGCCGTCCTCCTCGACGATGAGCGAGGTCAGCCGTTCGTATTTCTCCCGCGCCTCGGCTTCCGTACGGCCGACGAAGGGCGAGACACCGGGCATGACCAGGATGTGGTCCGGGTTGCGGCCGAGGCCTCGGGCGCGGGCCTTGATATCGCGATAGAATTCCTGCGCCGTTTCGATGTGCTGGTGCGCCGTGAAGATCACCTCCGCAGTGGCGGCGGCAAGGCCCCTGCCATCATCGGACTGGCCGGCCTGCACGATGACGGGATGTCCCTGCGGCGAGCGCGATATGTTGAGCGGACCGCGGACCTTGAAATGCTCGCCGCGGTGATCCGTGTCGTGCAACTTCGCCGGATTGAAAAAGACGCCCGTTTGCTTGTCGCGGATGAAGGTATCGTCCTCGAAACTGTCCCAGAGCTTCTTGACCACATCGACATGCTCGGCGGCGCGCCGGTAACGCTCGGCATGCGGAAGCTGCGTGTCGCGGTTGAAATTCTGGGCGGTCGGATCACCCGTGGTCGTCACCACGTTCCATCCGGCGCGACCGCCGGAAATGAGGTCGAGCGACGCGAACTTGCGCGCTGTCGTATAGGGTTCCTCATAGGTCGTCGACGAGGTGGCTATGAAACCGAGATGGGTGGTGAGTGGCGCCAGCGCCGAAAACAGGGTCACCGGTTCGAAGCCGGCAACACGGGCATTGCCGCCCTCTCGCGCGCCACCGAAGCCGATCGCCAGCCCGTCGGCAAGAAAGTAGGCATCGAACAGACCACGTTCGGCGGTCAGCGCCAGCTGCTTGTGAAACTCGAAACTGGTCGCCCCGTCGGCTGGCTGGTCGGGGTGGCGCCAGGCGGCAATATGCTGCCCGCCGCCGGGAAGAAAGGCTCCAAGCCGGATCTTGCGTGTCATCTCAATCCTCTCCTGTCTCGCTTTAAACTCGAGGAGATCACCCTGCCGAGGGCGAAGCGCACAAGGCGCTCCGCAACACGCGGCGAACTCCGGCCACGACAGACAGGTTACATTATATACTAATTTTATAGAGAAAGAGGATTTCAACGAGACGTGCCGGGATTGAAATGTTTTTCGTCAGTTCGCCCGGTTTAGAGATCGATGACCGCTTCGCCGCCCTCAGGCGCAATCCGGCCGGAGCGAGAGTGCGCGGTTGATCCGGGAAAATATTCCACTTGGAATAGTTTTCGAGCCAAAGGTTTTCTTATCTCGACCAGAATACTCGACTATTTTTCGGGCACTTGCGGCGGCCATTGCCTAAAAATGTGGCCGCCGCCACACAATGAGAGTGAAAGACGTGTCCCAAGCAACCACCCAATCCTCACCAAAGCCGATCTATGCTTCCTTCGGGTTCCAAGTCCTGGCGGCCATGGTCATCGGCCTGCTGCTCGGCCTCATCGCCCGCAATATGGGCGTCGATGCCAGCGGCAATGCCAACTGGCTGACGGTCACCCTGCAGACGATCGGCTCGATCTTCGTCCAGCTTCTGCGTGCGCTCGTACCGCCGCTCGTCTTTACCGCCATCGTCGCCTCGATCGCCAACCTGGCGACGCTGCAGAATGCCGCCAAGCTCGTGTGGCAGACGCTGCTCTGGTTCGCGATCACCTCTCTCATCGCCGTCGTCATCGCCATCGCACTCGGCCTGATCATTCAGCCGGGCATCGGTTCGGCCGTTTCGCAGGAAGCTGCCAAGGCCCCCTCCTATTCCGGCTCGTGGCTCGATTTCCTGAAGGGCCTCGTGCCCGCCAACATGCTCGGCCTTGAAGCCAGCACCAAGGTCACCGACACGGGTGCCACCACCTCGCTCAATTTCAACGTGCTGCAGATCCTCGTCGTTTCGATCGCCGTCGGCGCCGCGGCGCTGAAGGTGGGCGATGCTGCCAAGCCGTTCCTCGCCTTCAACCAGTCGCTTCTCGCGATTGTGCGCAAGGTCCTCTGGTGGGTTATCCGGCTGACGCCGATCGGCACGATCGGCCTGCTCGGTCGCGCCGTTGCCCAGTACGGCTGGGAAACGCTGGCGCAGCTCGGCTGGTACACCGCTGCCGTCTATATCGGCCTTGCGATCGTGCTCTTTGTCGTCTACCCGGCGCTGCTCGTCGGCCACGGCCTGAGGCCCTCGCGCTTCTTTGCCGGCGCCTGGCCGGCGATCCAGCTCGCCTTCGTTTCACGCTCCTCCGTCGGCACCCTGCCCGTTACCGAAACAGTGACCGAAAAGAGCCTCGGCGTGCCGCGCGAATATGCCGCCTTCGCCGTGCCGCTCGGCGCCACCACCAAGATGGACGGCTGCGCCGCGATCTACCCGGCCATCTCGGCGATCTTCATCGCGCAGTTCTTCGGCCTGCCGCTCGGCATCCAGGAATATGTGCTGATCGTCTTCGTCTCGGTGCTCGGCTCTGCCGCAACCGCCGGCCTCACCGGCGCGACTGTCATGCTGACGCTGACGCTTTCGACGCTCGGCCTGCCGCTCGAAGGGGTCGGCCTGCTGCTCGCCATCGACCCGATCCTCGACATGGGCCGCACGGCGGTTAACGTCGCCGGTCAGGCGCTCGTGCCGACGATCGTCGCCAAGCGCGAAGGCATTCTCGACGAGACCGTCTACAACGGCGACAAGGTGCTCGACGACCTGGAACCGCTTGGCGCCGCTGCACGCGCTGCCTGACGGCGTGAAACGACGCATGCGGGCCGCAAGGTCCGCATGCCGTGTTATACTTCAGGCGTTCCGCCTGTTGAGGGATCGGCGATGTCGTCGACCAACTTTCATCTCGTCACCGAATGGACGATCGCCTCCCAGCTTGAAGACGTGTGGCGTGAACTCAGCACGCCGGAACGCTGGCCCGAGTGGTGGCCATCGGTGAAGCAGGTTACGCTGCTAAACGAGGGGGACGAACATGGTGTCGGCGCCGTCAGGCGCATGCGCTGGTCGACGGCACTCCCCTACGCACTGGTCTTCGACATGGAGACCACCAAAGTCGAGCCGCCTCTCTTCATCGAAGGCCGGGCCTTGGGCGAACTCGACGGCATCGGCCGCTGGACCCTGCAAGGCGAAGGCAGCGCTTGCCGCGTTCGCTATGACTGGATCGTGACAGTCACGAAGCCCTGGATGGTCCGTCTTTCCTTTATCCTCAGACCCGTCTTTCGCTGGAACCACGGGGTGGTGATGGAGCGCGGCCTCTCGAAGAGGCTGGCCTAAAGCAACGGCGGGCACATTCCGGAAAGACGCGCAGACGGACGACTATTGCGCCAGGCGCGTGCCTCGTGCCTGATGATTTCGCCCAGGCGCTGGGCACCCGGTCCCGCCGCATCTGGATCCGGATAGACCAGATACATGGCGCCACAACGCCCGCCTTCGGACACCGCAGCAACCATCGAAAATCACTCCCTTGAAATATCCTATCCAGGGGGATAGGATATTGACATGAGCGAGCACAGACACGACACCCATCCCGAGATCGTCAAGCGGCTGAAACGCGCGGAGGGGCACCTAAAGAGCGTCATCACCATGATCGAAGGCGGCCGCTCCTGCCTCGACATCGCCCAGCAGCTCCACGCAGTGGAGAAGGCGATCAGCCAGGCGAAGCGAACCCTGATCCAGGATCACCTGGACCATTGCCTTGAAGACACGATCGGGGCGCTTCCGCACGAGCAGCGCCACTCCATCGACGAGTTCAAGGCGATCACGAAATACCTCTGAGCAGCAAATCCGCTGCCACAAACCGCCACCGAGCGAGGCCCAATCATCATGCTGCAGATCCTCGCAAACCGCACCTATCGCCACCTGTTCCTGGCGCAGGTGATCGCGCTGATCGGAACCGGCCTCGCAACCGTCGCGCTTGGCCTTCTCGCCTATGATCTGGCCGGCGCCGAAGCGGGCGCGGTGCTCGGGACGGCGCTCGCGATCAAGATGATCGCCTATGTCGGCGTGGCGCCGATCGCCGCCGCCTTCGCCGAACGGCTTCCACGCCGTGCCATGCTCGTCAGCCTCGATCTGGTGCGCGCCGCCGTCGCGCTGTTCCTGCCGTTCGTGACCGAGATCTGGCAGGTCTATGTGCTGATCTTCGTGCTGCAGTCGGCCTCGGCCGCCTTTACCCCCACCTTCCAGGCGACCATTCCCGACGTGCTGCCGGATGAAAAGGAATACACCCGCGCCCTGTCGCTCTCGCGGCTTGCCTATGATCTCGAAAGCGTCGCAAGCCCGATGCTCGCTGCGGCACTGCTTACCGTCGTCAGTTTCCATGACCTGTTTGCCGGCACGGTGATCGGCTTCCTCGCCTCGGCCGCCTTCGTCGTGTCCGTCGCGCTGCCAAGCCCGAAGGCTGCGGAACGGCGCGGTATCTACGACCGCACGACACGGGGTCTGCGCATTTATCTCTCGACGCCACGGCTGCGCGGCCTGCTCGCGCTCAATCTCGCGGTCTCGGCGGCGGGTTCGATGGTCATCGTCAACACGGTGGTGCTGGTTCAGGCCGGCTTCGACCTTACCCAGACCGACACGGCGATCGCGCTTGCCGCCTTTGGCTGCGGCTCGATGATTGCCGCGCTGATGCTGCCGCGCCTGCTCGACAGGACGCCTGACCGTTTCGCGATGTTTTCCGGGGCGACGATCCTCGTCGCCGGCCTGTTCATCGGGCCCCTCGTTCCAAATTTCGCTTCGCTGCTGCCGCTGTGGCTCGCCATCGGTATCGGCTACTCGCTGACCCAGACGCCGTCCGGCCGGTTGCTGCGCCGCTCCGCCCAGCCCGAAGACCGGCCGGCGCTCTTTGCAGCGCAGTTCGCCCTTTCGCATGCCTGCTGGCTGATCACCTATCCGCTGGCCGGCTGGCTCGGCGCTACCGCCGGGCTCGGCACGACCTTCATCGCGCTTGGCCTCATCGCCATCGGCGCTGTCGCCGCGGCCGCCCGGCTCTGGCCCGCGCCCGACCCGGACGAAATCGAACACACCCATCATGCGCTGGCGGGCGATCACCCCCATCTTGCCGGTGCGACGCGCGTCGGCAGCGGCCACCGCCACACCCATGTGTTCGTGATCGACAGCCATCACCCGGACTGGCCAGCCCAGCGGTAGGCAACGGCCGCTACTTGGAGGCGGTGCTGTTGCCGGCAAAAGACAGGATCGCCGCATCGGCGATCTCGGCGAAACGAGCACTTGGCCCTTCGGCGCCGCTGCTCTGCTGCGCGGCGCGCGCGCCATCGATCAGCAGCAGCAGCGTGTCGCCGAGCAGCTCTGCGTCGGCGATGCCGGCCCGGCGGCACAGCTCGACGACCCGGTCGCGCTGCGCATCCTTGAAGAGGCGGATCACCTCGCGGCCAGGGTGATCCTCATCGGTCAGCTGCACGGCGGCGCTCATCATTTCGCATTGGCACTTGTCCTCGCCGAGGTGCTCGGCGATACGCCGGACCCAGGCCCTGAGCTGACCGATACCGTCGCCCGGGTGCTGGTCTTCCAGTTCGCGCCAGAAGCCATCCATCTCCATTCCCGCATGGCGCAGGCATTCGACGATCAGCTCGTCCTTCGAACTGAAGTGGCGGTAGAGCGTCATCTTGTTGCTCTCGGCAGCATCGGCAATCGCATCGACGCCGGTTCCGCGAATGCCGCGGCGGCGAAAGAGATCACGCGCAGCCTCGACGATGCGATCGCGCGGCGAACGACGGGATGGTTTGCAGAAATCCGTTGTCATCGCAGTGGTCCGGCGTGAACGGCGCGGAAAATCTTGCCCCTTGACGCCCTGTCATTGGTCGATAACATGCGACGATGTTACCGACCAGTAACATTTTCGCCACCGTGGCAAATCAAGGAGCATCCGCTTGCGGCAAAGAGCTCTTCCGGAAACGGCGGCGGTAACTGCAGAAAAATTTCATGCGCAGTGTCGGTGAGCGCGGTCGCCAGGCGTCTTTTAGCCAGAGCGCACACCGCAGAGACTTTTTAGATTCGATAACGCTCGTGATTTGGTCGTCGTGATTAGGACCGGATCGGCCCTTCATGATCTCGTGCTGGAGCCTTATGATGCGCATGCTGGATGGGCTGAAGGCTGGGGAGACCGTCGCTGACCGCAAGGTCCGCGCGGCGGGCGTGCCGGTGCCGAGTTTCCGCCACGCCGCCTGCTGCGATGGTGGCGCTCCCAAAGGATCGGCCCCATGATTGACTTCTTCATCCACCGGCCGATCTTCGCATCGGCGATCGCCATCATCATGACGCTCGCCGGCGGCATCTGCTATTTCCTGCTGCCGATTTCGCAGTTTCCCGACGTCACGCCGCCGCAGATCGTCGTTGCCGCCAACTATCCGGGCGCCAGCGCCCAGGTGGTCGCCGACACGGTGACGACGCCGCTCGAACAGCAGATCAACGGCGTGCCCGGCATGCTCTACATGACCTCGACCAGCTCGAACGACGGCTCGTCGCGCATCATCATTTCCTTCGAGGTCGGCTATCCGATCGACGTCGCCGCGCTCGACGTGCAGAACCGCGTCTCGCAGGCCGCCTCCTCGCTTCCGGCCCTCGTCAACCAGACCGGCGTGACCATCGCCAAGCAGATCCCGAACTTCACCGTGCTCGTCAGCCTGGATTCGCCTGACAATTCGGTCGATTTCGCCGCGGTCAGCAACTACGCCTACCTGCAGATCCTCGATCCACTCAAACGCCTGCCGGGCGTTGGCGACGTCCAGCTTTTCGGCGAGCGCCGCTATTCGATGCGCGTCTGGCTCGATCCGGATCGCATGGCCAATCTCGGCATTACCGCCGTCGACGTCCAGAACGTCATTGCCGAGCAGAACATCCAGGTCGCCGGCGGCAAGATCGGGCAATCGCCGGCACCGGCCGGCACGCCCTTCGAGATGCAGATCAACGCGCTCGGACGCTTGAGCGACCCGTCCCAGTTCGGCGACATCGTGCTGCGCGCCGACCAGACGACGGGGGCAACGACGCGGCTGCGCGATGTGGCGCGCATCGAGCTCGGCGCGCTGCTCTATTCCTCGTCGGTCACCTTCAACGGCAAGGAAAGCGTCGTGCTTGCCGTCTTCCAGGCACCGGGCTCCAACGCGCTCGACCTGCAGGCCCGCGTGCAGGCGAAGATGGACGAGCTGTCGCAGCGCTTCCCCGCGGGCATCGCCTACCACATGTTCTACGACACCACGCGTTTCGTCTCGGCGGCGATGAAGGATGTCGTGTTCACGCTGCTCGAGGCGCTCGCCCTCGTCGTCTTCGTCGTCTTCATCTTCCTGCAAAACCTGCGCACGACGATCATCCCTACGATCGCCATTCCGGTTTCGTTGATCGCGACGCTGGTCGTCATGTATCTCTTCGGCTTCTCGCTCAACATGCTGAGCCTGCTCGGCATGGTGCTTGCCATCGGGCTTGTGGTCGACGACGCGATCGTCGTCGTCGAGAACGTCGAACGCCAGCTGGAGGCCGGGCTGCCGCCGCTCGAGGCCACCAAAAAGGCGATGCAGGAGGTGACCGGCCCGATCATCGCGACGACCGCGGTGCTGCTGGCCGTCTTCATCCCCGTCGCCTTCATTCCGGGCGTCGCCGGCAGCCTCTACAACCAGTTTGCGCTGACGGTCGCAATCTCCGTCGCTTTTTCCGCCTTCAACTCGCTGACCCTCAGTCCGGCGCTGAGCGCCGCGTTCCTGCGCTATCGCGGCGAGCCGCGTTTTGCCCTCTTCCGCTGGTTCAACAGCGGTTTTCACGCCCTGTCGCACGGTTATGCGCGCAGCGTCGCCGGGCTCGTGCGCTGGCGCTGGGTGCTGTTTGCCGTCTTCCTCGCCGCGATCGCCTCGACCTATGCGCTATGGCAGCGCATCCCCTCGACCTTCCTGCCGGTCGAGGACCAGGGCTATTTCTTCGTCGTCATCCAGTTGCCCGATGGTGCCTCGCTCGAACGCACCGAGGCGGTCGCGCGGCGATCCGAAGAGATCCTGCGCGGCACCGCCGGCGTCGATTTCGTCGGTTCGGTCGTCGGCTTCAACTTCCTGTCCTTCGCCGCCCAGTCAAACTCGGCCGTGCAATTCGCCGTATTGAAGCCATGGGACGAGCGGCCGCCCGAACAAGGCGCCTCGGCGCTGCGTGAAGAGGTGATGCCGCAACTGCTGCAGATCCCGGACGCGCTGGTGCTCGCCTTCGACCCGCCGTCGATCCAGGGGCTGGGTGCTACCGGTGGCTTCGAGTTCCAGGTGGAGGACCTTGCCGGCCGCAGCGCCGAGGCGCTGAACGACGCGACGCAGGCGCTGATCGCTGAGGCGCGCAAGCAGCCGGAAATCAATCCCTACCAGCTGTTCACCACCTTCAGCACCTCGAGCCCACAGTTCGACTATGACCTCGACCGCGACAAGGCGAAGCTGCTGGGCCTGAGCCTGCCGGATATCTTCAGCACACTGCAGATCTATTTCGGCTCGCTCTATGTCAACGACTTCAACATCTTCGGCCGCACCTTCCGCGTGACGCTGCAGGCCGATCAAGGCGCACGCGCCTCGGCCACCGATCTCTCTCGTCTCTACGTGCGCAACACTGAGGGGGAAATGGTGCCGCTCAATACGCTAGGAACCTTCAAGCCGACGGTCGGCCCGGAGACCATCACCCACTACAACAATTACCCCTCGGCGCTGATCAACGGTGCGGCAGCACCCGGCTTCAGCTCGAGCCAGGCGGTGGCGGCGATGGAGCGGGTGGCAAAAACGACGCTGCCCAGGGACTACACATTCGAGTGGACCGGCATTACTTATCAGGAGATCCGGGCAGGCTCGATCGCCGCGCTCGTCTTTGCGCTCGCCCTCGTCTTCTGCTTCCTGATCCTGGCCGCCCAGTATGAAAGCTGGTCGATGCCTTTCATGGTGCTGCTGTCAGTGCCGCTCGCGCTTTTGGGCGCGCTTTCGGCGCTCTGGCTGCGCGGTATGCAGATCGACGTCTATTCGCAGATCGGTTTCGTGATGCTGGTCGGACTTGCCGCCAAGAACGCCATCCTGATCGTCGAGTTCGCAAGACGCCGACGCGAGGAAGGGCTCGACGTCGTCGCAGCCGCCGCGGAAGCGGCGCGTCTCCGGCTGCGGCCGATCCTGATGACGGCCTTCGCCTTCATCCTCGGCGTGCTGCCGCTGATGTATGCCAGGGGCGCAGGTGCTGCCAGCCGCCAGTCAATCGGCACCACCGTCTTCGGCGGCATGCTGGCGGCGACGATCCTCACACTCATTTTCGTCCCGGTCTTCTACGCGGTCATCGAAAAATGGCGCGAGGGCACGTCCTCGCAGCCGATCGGCCAGCGTCACGAGCCGGAGGCGGCGGAATAGGAATTGGAGCCTGACATGCGTGGTTCGAGACTGGTCCTTGCCGCAGCGGTCGTGGTCGCCGCCCTTGCTGCGGCCTATCATTACAAGAACGGCGGATTCGAGCTGAAGGGCGGCGACGCCGGCGCGGCGGTGGGGCCGCCGCAACAGGCCATGCCCGTGCCGGTCGCCTCGGTCGTCAAGAAAACCATTCCGATCTATCTCGACTATTCGGCCCGCACCGAAGCGATCCGCAACGTGACGCTCCGCGCCAAGATCACGGGCTATATCGAGTCGCAGGCGGTGCCCGACGGTTCGGATGTGAAGGAAGGTGATCTGCTCTATCGGATCGACCCGCGCGATTATCGGGCAGCGCTCGATCAGGCAAAGGCCCAGGTCGAGCGCGACCAGGCGTCGCTCGCCTATCTCCGCTCCAATCTCAACCGCGGCAATGAACTGGCCACGACGGGTTACCTCGACAAGGACAGCTTCGATCAGCGCCAGAGTGCTGTGCACCAGGCCGAAGCGGCACTGGAGATGTCGCGGGCGGCGGTGCGCACCGCCGAGATCAATTTCGACTACACCGAAATCCACGCGCCCTTTGCCGGCCGGCTCGGCCGCGACCAGGCGCCGGAGGGAACGCTTGTCAGCAACACCGCCGGGACACCGCTCAACAACCTCGTGCAGCTTTCGCCGATCTATGTTTCCTTCAACCCGAGCGAAACAGAACTCGCCGACATCCAGAAGGCCCGGGCGAAGGGGAAAGTGCAGGCGGAAGTGCTTTTGCCTGGCGACAAGGAACCGCGCTATCGCGGCGACCTCACCTTCATCAACAACACGGTCGAGGGAAATACCGGAACGGTGGTGGCGCGCGTGACGATCGACAATACTGATCTTTCCCTGCTGCCCGGCCAATATGTCCGCGTCCGGCTGAAGATCCGCGACGAGCCGAACGTGCTGATGGTGCCGGAAACGGCGCTCGGCTCGAGCCAGCTCGGCAAATACATCTATGTCGTCGGCAAGGGTGAAACGGTCGAACAAAGGCTGGTCACTCTTGGCCCGACGAGCGGTGATCTCATCGGCCTGACCTCAGGGGTTTCGGAGGGCGACCAGGTAATCGCGGGAAACCTGCAGAAAATTTTCCCGGGCGCACCGGTCAAACCGATGCCGGCCGAGCAGGCGCAGAAATAGGCCGGTCGCCGGCCCGGCCTACGCCCTTTTCAGGATCGGGAAGACCATGCCGAACGTGATGACGGCAATGGCAACGACCTGAAGCAGCGTCGGAACTTCACCGAGAACGACGACCCCCGCCGCGGTCGTCGTCACCGGGACGCACGGCATGAACAGCGACGCAGGCTGCGGACCCAATTGACGGATGACATAGGTGTAGAGAACGCTCGCGAGCGCTCCGGCGAGAAAGCCTTGGATGACGAATTGCGTGGCAATTTCGGTGAAAGAGGCGGCAGCGAGCCCGCTGGGCGCCAGAATGTGCAGCAAGGGCAACGGCAGACAGGAGAAGAACACCACTGCGATCGTCGCCGTCACGGCGTCGACGGACCATAGCCGCACCAGCACCGCAAAGGTGGCAAACATCAACCCCGAAACGGCGAACAACAGATCACCGCGCAATGTCCCGGCGTCGGCGACGCCCGATTGGAGCACGAACAGCAAAAGGCCGGCAATGACCGTGGCAACGCCAGCAAGGCGCGTGCCGGAGGCCTTGTCCTTGAAGACGAGACGGGAAAACAGGAACGAGAAGAAGACGATTACGGCGGGAGAGAGTGCTGCCGCATGGGCGACCGGTGCCAGCGAAAGTCCCTGGTTGATGATCAGCGGATAGGGCAGCCCCGTCAGCAGCGCCAGCACGGTTGCCTTGCGCCAGCCAAGCTGCATCAACTTCGGCAAGCCGACGCTGAGGAACACCGGCAGGAAGGCCAGGGCGGCGCCAGAGAACCGCAAGGTGACGATGTCGGCGGCGGTCAGATGCTCGCGCAGACTGAACCGGGCGGCCACGAACTGTAAGGTGGTGATTGCGACGACCGCCACCCCTGCCCATATCGCCAGCCGCCGGCTGCGGTCGCCCTCCCCCATCGTAACACTTTGCACGCCCGTCTCTCCACATTGCGGAAGCCTTACCCGGCGGCTTCGACAGAAGCACCGTATTGCGCGAACGGCCGCGTCAAAATACACTGATTTCAATGAATCTAAGCGATTATCACTCTTTCATGGACCAAATAGCGTGAAGAACGAAATTGCAGGCCTCGACACCATCGATCGCACCTTGTTGAGATTGCTGCAGGAAGATGGCCGGCGGACCACACTGGAGCTGGCAGAGCGTGTCGGCCTGTCGCCAACGGGCACGAGCCAGCGCGTGAAGCGCCTCTTCCGCGAGGGTTACGTGAAGGCCGTGCGAGCGATCCTCGATCCGAAGAAGATCGGCCGGGGCACCGTCGTCTTCATCCAGGTGCGCCTCGACCATACCGCCCCGCATATCTTCGAGCGCTTCTCTGACGCGGTTGCAAAGGCGCCGGAAGTTCTGGAATGCCACATGGTGATCGGCGGGTTCGACTATCTGGTGAAGGCGCGCATTGCCGACATGTCGCTGTTCCAGGATTTTCTCGAACGGGTGATTTTGCCCCTGCCCGGCGTCAGGGAGACGCACACCTACGCCTCGGTCGGCGACGTCAAGCCGGACGCGCTGCTACCGATCTGATGCTCAGGCGGGCTCCGGCCACTGCCAGGTTCGCCCCAGCAAAGCGGCGCAACCTCAAATCGGACGTGAAGTAGCAGGCCGCGGCGAGTCATTGGGGTGCCGGGCGTTATTATTCCTCGAGCGACTGGCGACCTAACGCGCGCGGGCCGCCAATCCCTTCGTCACAGGGTGCAATCTTCGCCCGGCAACGCTGCCCTGAAACCCAGGAGCACGCCGAGCGTCGAGCGTTTTTCGACGAGATCCGCAAGCGTGTACTTGTCGAAGACCGCGACGAAGGCGACCGTCGCTTCCGAAAGGACGGACGGCAGGCTGCAGGCCGGCGCGATGCGGCAACCTCGGCAATCGATCAGATCGGACAACTCCTCCGTGTGCCGGAGGAGAGCGCCGAGATTGATTTCGTTCGCAGCCCTTGCGAGCCTGATACCGCCGTTCCGGCCGCGTACAGCCTCCAGAAACCCCGCATTCGCGAGGTCTTGAACCACTTTCATCATATGGTTCTGCGAGACCGAGAAGGTATCGGATATCTCCCGGATGGAGCTGAGCCCAGTGGGCTGGGAGCCCAGATAGATCATCAGGCGCATCGCATAGTCGGTGTATTTCGTGAGCCTCATCGCGGGATCTGCGTCAAAAAGTCCGTTCAAAAAACATGCATTTGATTAGCATCTTTGATCGCAAGCGAATAGATGCATTTCAGATACATCTTTAAGGGTCATTTGCGATGAACGCGCGAACAGTAGCCGGAGCTGAGATCAGGATGATCGTCGAATGCTTCCAGGGCGAAGTCCGCATTAACAGGATTTTGAGCGCGGGATTCGCGGCCGCGAGAGATTGGGACACAGTTCCCGATCACCGGGCCCGGTGAATTGCCGGCTGCATTTCCAGGATCACCAACCTGCCCCCACTGATACGTCCCACCGAAAGGAAAAAATCATGCCGAAACCACTCTCCCCCGAGACTGTCCAGATCGTGAAAGCCAGCGCTCCGGCGCTCGCGGCCCACGGAACGGAAATCACGAAGAGCATGTATGCCCGCCTCTTCCGTGACGATCATATCCGCGCGCTGTTCAACCACGCCAATCAGGGCGAAGGCGGTTCACAGGTCAACGCGCTTGCCGCCGCCATTCTCGCCTATGCGCAGAACATCGATAATCTCGGCGTGCTTGGCCCGGTGGTCGAACGGATCGCCCACAAGCACATCGGCTACCATATCCTTCCGGAGCACTATCCCTTTGTAGCCAAGGCTCTTCTCGCCGCCGTCGAGGATGTGCTCGGAAGTGCTGCGACCCCTGAGCTCCTCAACGCATGGGGCGAGGCCTATTGGTTCCTGGCCGATATTCTCAAGGAGCGCGAAACCGCCATACGCGGCGAACTGATGGAGCGCTCGGGCGGTTGGAACGGCTGGAGAGATTTCGTCATCGTCTCAAAAGTTCGCGAGAGCGACGTCGTCACCTCGTTTATCCTGAAACCCAAGGACGGCGGTCGCGTTGCGCGCCACAGACCCGGCCAATATCTGACGTTCCGCTTCCAACTGGACAATGGCCTGGAGATGAAGCGCAACTACTCGATCTCCAGCGGGCCGAACGACAGCTTCTACCGCATCTCGGTAAAGCGCGAGGCGCAGGGGCAAGGCGGATCCCGATATCTCCACGATCAGGCGACCGTCGGCACGGTCTTGAGCGCGACCCCGCCGGCCGGCGACTTCTTCCTCCCCGAAGCGCCGGAAGCACCTGTCGTACTGCTGTCGGGTGGCGTCGGCCTGACCCCCATGGTCAGTATTCTCGAGACGATCGCCGAGGAACATCCGAACCTCGAGGCGCACTTCGTCCACGGCGCGCTGAACAGCGGCACGCATGCCATGGATCGGCATGTTCGCGAACTCGCCGATGCACATGGCAAGATCACGATCAGCAGCTTCTATAGCGCGCCTGCGAACGGGGATGCCGTGGGGCTGTCGCACGACTTCGATGGCTTCATCACCGCGGAATGGCTTCGCAAGCACACGCCGATCGCCAATGCCGAATTCTATCTCTGTGGCCCCAAACCGTTCCTTCGTGCGCTCGTCCCGGCTCTTGCCAGGGAAGGCGTTTCCAGCGAGCGGGTCCACTACGAGTTCTTCGGCCCAGCCGACGAAGTCATTGCAGCCTAAAATGCCTTCGGTCGGCACTTTCACGGACCGTGGAAGAGCTTGATCTCCTCCTTGCCGCGGCGCTGCCTTCGCGCCGCGGCAAGCCGACCTGCGCCGAGGATTGCGGCAGTCCCGCCTGTGCGTAAACGCCATCCGAAAGATCGCCCTTGCTTTCGGACCCGCCATGCTGCATTGCAAAAAGAGCCGACACGGCAGGTCAAGCTTGGTCAGAATGCGGTCGTGGCATGCAGCACAGCAGACTAAACGTCCTGGTCATCGACGAGAATCGCATCCGCGCCGCCATCATCGAGGACGGGCTGCGCGACGCGGGCTATGACCATGTCACCGTCATCGACAATATGCACGGCCTGGCGCGGCGTATCGCGGACCTCAATCCCGACGTCATCGTGATTGATCTCGAAAACCCAAACCGCGACATGCTGGAAAGCATCTTCCAGCTTTCGCGCGCGGTGAAGCGCCCGATCGCGATGTTCGTCGACAAGTCCGACGAGGCCTCCATCGAGGCGGCTGTCGAGGCCGGGGTCTCGGCCTATATCGTCGACGGTCTGAAGCAGGAACGGGTGCGCCCCATCCTGAAGATGGCGATCAGCCGCTTCAACGCATTCTCCCGCCTCAACCGCGAGCTGGAAGAAACCCGCGGCGAGTTGGAAAACCGCAAGGTGATCGACCGCGCCAAGGGCCTCTTGATGCGCTCGCGCGGGCTCTCCGAGGAAGAGGCCTATGCGCTGCTGCGCCGCACGGCGATGAACCAGAACCGCAAGATCGTCGACATCGCCCAAAGCCTCGTCACGGCGGCAAGCCTGCTCGATCCGGGAGGAAAGGAATGACGACGCGCCACGCCATCACCGCCGGTTTCGTGCCGCTCCTCGACAGCGCCTTGCTCGTTGTCGCCCGCGAGATGGGCTTTGCCGAAGAACAGGGGATCGACCTTACCCTGCTGCGCGAACGCTCCTGGGCAAGCATCCGCGACCGGCTTGCGGTTCGCCATGTCGATGTGGCGCATATTCTCGGTCCCATGCCGATCGCCGGCAATCTCGGCCTCAATGTGCCTGCCCCTGAAATGATCGTGCCGATGTCGCTGGGTCTCGGCGGCAATGCGGTGACGGTGTCTCCGGCGCTCTGGCAAAGGATGGCGGAAAACGGCGCGACCACGGATCTCGATGCGCGCGCGAACGGTGCAGCCCTGCGCAAGGCGATCGATGCGCAGGCGGGCGCGCCGCTGCGTTTTGCCGTCGTGCATCCCTATTCCGGGCACAATTACGAACTGCGCTACTGGCTGGCAGCGAGCGACATCGATCCGGACCGTGATATCGAGATCGTCGTGCTGCCGCCGCCCGACATGGGCGATGCGCTCGCCGAAGGCGTGATCGACGGCTATTGCGCCGGCGAGCCCTGGAACACCTTCGGCGTGCTTCGCCGCGGCGCACATCTCGCGACCGTCAAGGCGGCGATCTGGCGGTCGAGCCCCGAGAAAGTGCTTGGCGTCAACGCAAAGTGGGGGGAGGCCAACCCGGAGGCGATGGCCGCCCTGCTCGTGGCGCTTCATCAGGCGTCAATTTGGTGCGCCCGCCCGGATAACCACGAGGCACTCGCGACCCTTCTGGCAAAGCCTGCCTATGTGGGGCGCGACGCCGAACTGCTTCTTCCCGCCCTCAAAGGCACGCTGCCGGTCGGCGGCGGTGAGGTCCGGGTGGTCAGAGATTTCTTCGTTCCGAATGCCAAGGCGGCGACCTTCCCCTGGAAGAGCCATGCCCTCTGGTTCTACACCCAGATGGTGCGCTGGCGGCAAATCGAGCATACGGCAGAGCGCCAGCGTATCGCCGCGGAAACCTACCGGCCGGACATCTACCGCGCCGCATTGAAGCACCTTGGTATCGCCATGCCGTCGGCAAGCGCCAAGGTGGAAGGCGCCTTGACCGTCGAAACCCCAGTCGGCTCATCGGGCGCGCTGACGCTCGGGCCGGATGGCTTCTTCGATGGCGGACGCTTCGATCCCGACGACCTCGATGCCTACATCGCTGCCCAGTCTGCAGGCTGAATGCGCGACGCCTAATTTATGCGCATTGCACAAAAAATGGCTTCGCACTGCACCAAGGAATGTCACCCACCGGGATGACGCCAGGCCGACGATTTCACTTTTTCTTTTAGATCAATAGCTTGCCAAAACTGGCACGCTGATTGCTTTTATATTCTCAGGCCCTCGGGCCAAGAGATCGGTGTCCAACGACGGGCGCCCTACCAGCAAAGCCGCTGATCAGGACTGCGCACACGGAGCGAACCGTGTCGGGCATACCTGGCCAGCGGCTTTTTGTTTTTCACCCCCAAGATGGAGCGGCACGACCTTGTCGGGCCTCGGAGAAGCCATGTCTGAGAACAAGCAGCCATTATCCGCCAGCGAACCCGCCACGGCTTTGTGGATGTCCACTTTTGCCTTCACGATCTGTTTCGCCGTCTGGACGATCTTCGCCATCATCGGCATCCGCATCAAGCAGGACCTCGCGCTCACCGAAGCGCAGTTCGGCCTGCTGGTTGGCACGCCCATCCTCACCGGTTCACTGGTGCGCATCCTGCTCGGCGTCTGGACCGGGCGCTACGGCGGGCGCCTCGTCTATACGCTGACGATGCTGGCCGCAGCCCTTGCGACTTTTCTGCTCACCTACGCCACCACCTATCCGCAGATGCTGCTCGCCGGCCTCGGCATCGGTCTTGCCGGCGGCTCTTTCGCGGTCGGCGTCGCCTATGTCTCGCCCTTCTTTCCGCCGGAAAAGCAGGGCACGGCGCTTGGCATCTTCGGCGCCGGCAATGTCGGCGCGGCGGTGACGAAATTCCTGGCGCCCTTCGTCCTCATTGCCTGGGGCTGGCAGACGGTTGCCGAGATCTGGGCGGCCGCACTCGTCGTCACGGCACTCGTCTTCTGGTTCACGACAAGCGACGATCCGGCCTTCCGCAGCCGCCGCGAGCGCCAGCTGCCAAAGCGCAGCCTGCTCCAGGAGTTCGCACCGCTGAAGAACGCCCAGGTCTGGCGTTTCTCGCTCTACTATTTCTTCGCCTTCGGCGGTTTCGTCGCCCTCTCGCTCTGGCTGCCGCGTTATCTCGTCGGCGTCTACGGCTTCGATATCGCCGTGGCGGGCATGGTCGCAGCCGCCTACTCCATCCCCGGCAGCGTCTTCCGTGCCTTCGGCGGCGTGCTTTCCGACCGCAAGGGCGCGCGTAGCGTCATGTACTGGATGCTCGGCATCTCGGCGGTGGCAACACTGATCCTGTCGCTGCCGGCCGCCGGCGAGGGCCACGGCTTCGGCATTACGCCTGCCGTCTTCATCGTCACGGTCTTCGTGCTCGGCTTCGTCATGAGCCTTGGCAAGGCCGCCGTCTACAAGCACATCCCGGCCTATTACCCGGAAAACGTCGGGGCGGTCGGCGGCATCGTCGGCATGGTCGGCGGGCTCGGGGGCTTCGTGCTGCCGATCGCCTTCGGCCTGCTCAAGGACGCGACCGGCCTGTGGTCGAGCTGCTTCCTGCTTCTCTTTGCCGTCGTCGTCGCATCGCTCCTGTGGATGCATCTTTCGATCCGCCAGATGGAACGCCGCGCGCTCACCCTGCCGACGGCTGCTGCCGCGTAAACAGACAAGGACAGACCATGACCGAGAAACTCGTCATCATCGGCAATGGCATGGCGCCGGGGCGCATGCTGGAGCACCTGCTGGAAAAGGCGCCCGGGCACTACGACGTGACCATTTTCAACGCCGAACCACGCGTCAACTACGACCGCATCATGCTGTCGCCGGTGCTGTCGGGCGAAAAGGATTACGAAGAGATCATCATCCACGGCGACGGCTGGTACATCAAACACGGCATCACGCTTTACAAGGGTCATCGCATCGTCGCGATCGACCGCGATGCCCAAACCGTGACCTCCGACCATGGCGTGACCGAAAGCTATGACAAGCTGGTGATCGCGACCGGTTCGGTGCCCTTCATCCTGCCGGTGCCCGGCAAGGACCTGCCCGGTGTCATCACCTATCGCGATCTCGATGACGTGCAGGCCATGCTGCTCGCCGCCCAGTCGCGCGAAAAAGCCGTCGTCATCGGCGGCGGCCTGCTCGGCCTTGAAGCGGCCGCCGGCCTTGCCGGTCGCGGCATGGACGTCACCGTTCTTCACGTGATGCCGACGCTGATGGACCGCCAGCTCGACCCGGCCGCCGGCTATCTCCTTGAGAAGGAGCTGGAAGGCCGCGGCATCAAGATCATCTGCAAGGCCAACACCAAGGCGATCGTCGGCAACGGCAGGGTCGAAGGCATCGAGCTCGACGACGGCCGCATCATTCCGGCGACGCTCGTCGTCATGGCCGTCGGCATTCGGCCGAGTGTCGGCCTTGCGAAGGAGGCCGGCCTTGCGATCAACCGCGGCATCGTCGTCGACCAGGGCATGCAGACCTCGGATGGCCGCATCTGGGCGCTCGGCGAATGTGCGGAAGTGGGCGGCATGGTCTATGGCCTCGTCGCGCCGCTTTACGAGATGGCCCGTGTCGCCGCCTCGCATCTGGCTGGCGACCGCTCCGCCGCCTTTGTCCATTCCGACACGCCGACCAAGCTCAAGGTCACCGGCATCGAACTTTTCTCGCTCGGCGACTTTGCCGATGGCGACGACCGCGAGGAGATCGTCCTGCGCGACGCCACGGCCGGCGTCTACAAGCGGCTGGTGCTGAAGGGCAACCGCATCATCGGCACCGTGCTCTATGGCGAAACATCCGACGGCGCCTGGTTCAACGATCTGAAGAAGAAGGAGACCGACGTCTCCGAGATGCGCCAGACCCTGATTTTCGGCCAGGCCTTCCAGGGAGGCGCTCCGCTGGACCCTATGGCGGCCGTTGCAGCCTTGCCGGATGATGCGGAAATCTGCGGCTGCAACGGCGTTTGCAAGGGTAAGATCGTTTCCACGATTGCCGACAAGGGCCTGACGTCGCTCGACGAGGTGCGCGCCCATACCAAGGCATCGGCCTCCTGCGGCTCCTGTACCGGCCTTGTCGAACAGCTGATGACGCTGACGCTCGGCGAGAGCTACAGACCGGCCGCCGTCCAGCCGATGTGCGGCTGCACCGATCTCGGCCACGACGACGTACGTCGGCTGATCAAGGCCAAGGGCCTGAAGACCATTCCCGCGGTCATGCAGGAGCTGGAATGGAAGACCTCCTGCGGCTGCGCCAAGTGCCGCCCGGCGCTCAACTACTACCTCGTCTGCGATTTCCCGGACGAATATGCCGACGACTACCAATCGCGCTTCATCAACGAGCGCGTTCACGCCAACATCCAGAAGGACGGCACCTATTCCGTCGTGCCGCGCATGTGGGGTGGGGTCACCAATTCCGGCGAGCTGCGGGCCATCGCCGACGTGGTCGACAAGTTCGAAATTCCGCTGGTGAAGGTGACCGGCGGCCAGCGCATCGACCTGCTCGGGATCGAAAAGGAAGATCTACCGGCCGTCTGGGCCGATCTCGGCAAGGCCGGTTTCATCTCGGGCCAGGCCTATGCCAAGGGTCTGCGCACGGTGAAGACCTGCGTCGGCTCGGACTGGTGCCGCTTCGGCACGCAGGATTCCACCGGGCTTGGCATCCGGATCGAAAAGTTCATGTGGGGTTCCTGGACGCCCGCCAAGCTGAAGATGGCGGTTTCCGGCTGTCCGCGCAATTGCGCGGAGGCCACCTGCAAGGACATCGGCGTCATCTGCGTCGACTCGGGCTTCGAGATCCATTTCGCCGGTGCTGCCGGGCTCGACATCAAGGGCACCGAGGTACTTGGCCTGGTGAAAAGCGAGGACGAGGCGCTGGAACACATCGTGGCGCTGACGCAGATGTACCGCGAGCAGGCCCGCTATCTCGAGCGCATCTACAAGTGGGCGAAACGCGTCGGGCTGGACGAGATCCGCCGCCAGATCATGGACGATACGGACAAGCGCAAGGCCTACTACGACCGCTTCGTCTTCAGCCAGAAATTCGCCCAGGTCGACCCCTGGTCAGAGCGCGTCTCCGGCAAGGACAAACACGAGTTCCGGCCGATGGCGACGGTCGGCTTCCCCCAAGCTGCGGAGTGAGATGATGAACATGACCTGGCACCCGATCGGCGACATCTCGGACATTCCGCTGCGAGGCGCGCGCTGCGTGAAGACGCCTCAGGGCAAGATCGCCGTCTTCCGCACAGCCGAAAACGAAGTCTTCGCCATCGAGGACCATTGCCCGCACAAGGGCGGGCCGCTGTCACAAGGCATCGTCCACGCGAAGGCGGTCACCTGCCCCTTGCACAATTGGGCGATCTCGCTCGAAACCGGCAAGGCGCTCGGGGCCGACGAAGGCGCGGTGCGCACCATTCCGGTGCGTATTGACGGCGGCGCGCTGTTCATTGCGCTCGAAAGCCTGCTGATTGCGGCGGAATGACCATGGAAAAGGAGGTCAAGACCACCTGTCCCTATTGCGGCGTCGGCTGCGGGGTCATCGCGACGGTCGATGACAACGGCGCCGTCGCCGTGCGCGGCGATGCCGACCATCCCGCCAATTTCGGCAGGCTGTGCTCCAAGGGGTCCGCACTCGCCGAGACCCTCGACCTCGACGGTCGGCTGCTGCATCCGGAGATCGACGGATGCCAGGCTGGCTGGGACGAAGCGCTCGACCTCGTCGCCGCACGCTTTGCGGAAACGATTGCCGAACACGGCCCGGATTCGGTCGCCTTCTACGTCTCCGGCCAGCTGCTCACCGAAGACTACTACGTCGCCAACAAGCTGATGAAGGGTTTTGTCGGTTCCGCCAACATCGATACCAATTCACGTCTCTGCATGTCCTCGTCAGTTGCCGGTCATCGCCGTGCCTTCGGTTCGGATACGGTACCCGGGACCTATGAGGATCTGGAGCTGGCCGATCTGGTCGTACTCACCGGATCGAACCTTGCCTGGTGCCACCCCGTCCTCTACCAGCGCCTTGCCGCCGCCAAGGCGAAACGGCCGGGCCTCAAAATCGTTCTCATCGATCCGCGCCGCACCATGACGGCCGATATTGCAGACCTGCATCTCGCGATCCGGCCCGACGCCGATGTGGCGCTCTTCGTCGGGCTGTTCTCACATCTGGTTTCCAGCAATGCCGTCGACCAAAACTATGTCGCGGCGCATACGGCCGGCTTCGGTGATACCTTGCTCGCAGCAGGCGGTGTTTCGTTCGACGACGTGCTCGAGCGGACCGGCCTTCCGGCGATGCAGTTGCGCGAATTCTACCGGCTGTTTTCGACAACCGAGAAGGTCGTGACCTGCTACAGCCAAGGCGTCAACCAGTCGTCTTCGGGCACCGACAAGGTCAACGCGATCCTCAACTGTCACCTTGCGACCGGCCGCATCGGCCGGCCGGGCATGGGGCCGTTCTCGCTGACGGGGCAGCCGAATGCGATGGGCGGCCGCGAGGTCGGCGGGCTTGCGAACATGCTCGCCGCACACATGGCGATCGAAGATGCCGGTGATCGCGATCGCGTCCAGCGCTTCTGGCGTTCGCCAAAGATTGCCGAAAAGCCGGGGCTCAAGGCCGTCGATCTCTTCCGGGCGGTGGCAGACGGTCGCGTCAAGGCGCTCTGGATCATGGCAACGAACCCCGTCGTCTCGATGCCGGATGCCGACGCCGTCGAGGCCGCGATCAGGGCCTGTCCCTTCGTCGTGGTTTCCGACATCCTGAAAGAAACTGATACCGCCCGCCACGCGCATGTGCTGCTGCCGTCGCTCGGTTGGGGGGAAAAGAGCGGCACGGTCACCAATTCCGAACGCCGCATCTCGCGCCAGCGGGCGTTCCTCGCCGCACCGGGAGAAGCCCGGGCGGACTGGTGGCAACTGGCCGAGGTCGGTCGCCGCCTGGGCCATACCGATGCTTTCGCCTACGAAGCGCCCGCTGCGATCTTCCGCGAACATGCCGCGCTCTCGGCCTTCGAAAATGCCGGCAGCCGCGATTTCGACATTGGCGCCTATGCCGATCTTGCGCTTGAGGAATACGACGGGCTGACGCCCTTCCAGTGGCCCCAACGGGAAGGCCAGAAGCGCGCCGAAAGCCGTTTCTTTGCGGCGGGCAACTTCTATCACGCTGACGGCAGAGGCCGGTTCGTGGCCGTTCGCCCGGCAGAGACCGACCGCACCAATGCCGATTACCCGTTCACGCTCAACACCGGCCGCATTCGCGACCAGTGGCACACGATGACCCGCACAGGCAAAAGCGCGCGCCTCTCGGCCCATATCGCCGAACCGTTTGCGGAACTGCACCCGCGTGATGCGATGGAGATCGGCGTCGGCAACGCCGACCTTATCGAGATTGAAAGCCCTGAGGGCAAGGCGTTCGTGCGTGCGCTCATCACCGAGCGCCAGGCGCGCGGCAGCATCTTCGCGCCGATGCACTGGAACGACCAGTTTGCGGCGAAGGCACGCATCGATGTCCTCGTGCCGCCGATCACCGATCGTCTTTCCGGCCAGCCGGCATCGAAGAACATTGCGGTCGCCGCGCGAAAGTTCAAGGCGACGCACTACGCCTTCGCTGTCTCGCTGGCAAAGCCGGTCGATCCGGATGCTGCCTATTGGGCGCTGGCGAAGGCGGCTGGCGGCTGGCGATTGGAACTGGCTTTTGCCGAGCCGGTGGACGACTGGGCCTGCTGGTGCCGCCGCGTTCTTGCGATCCCGCAAGGGGTAGAGCCGCTCGGCTATGCGGATGCACAGACAGGCGACATCAGGCTCGCCTTCTTCGATGGTCCGCAGCTTCTCGCGGCCTTCTTCCTCGCGCGTGAACCGGTCGCCGTCGCGCGCAACTGGGCGATCGCACAACTCGGCGCTGACCACGCCAATCTGCGCAAGCGCTTCGCGCTCGTCGCGGGCCGTCCGGGGGCGGACAAGCCGGATCCCGGCGCCACCGTCTGCTCCTGCTTCGGTGTTGGCGTCAACCAGATCGTCGCGGCCGTACGCGGCGGTTGCCACAGCGTCGAGGCCGTCGGCGTGGCGCTCAATGCCGGAACCAATTGCGGCTCGTGCCGCGCCGAAATCAGGGGGATCATCGATGGATGTCTTGCAGCAGCCGCAGAGTGACGGACCCGCCCGCATGGAGGCGCTCGCCAAGCTGCCCGTCTTCTGGGCGCTGGAGGGCCGGCGCGTCGTGGTGGCCGGTGCAACGGACGGAGCGATGTGGAAGGTCGAGCTTCTGGCCGCCTGCGGCGCCCGCGTCGACCTTTACGCTGAAGGGAACGACGAGGCGCTCGCGGCATTTGCCGGCCGTACCCCGCAACACCCCACCGCCAGCGTCACGCTAAACCGCCGGCACTGGGCGCCCGCCGATCTTGACGGTGCCGCGCTCGCCGTCGGCGATTGCGAGGACCAGGCGGAGGCGCGGGCATTCTTCGCCGCCGCCCGCGCGGCGGGCGTTCCGGTCAACGTCATCGACCAGCCGGACTTCTGCGAGTTCCAGTTCGGCTCGATCGTCAACCGCTCGCCCGTCATCGTTGCAATCTCGACCGATGGCGCCGCCCCGATCCTCGCCCAGACGATCCGCCGCAAGATCGAGACGCTGCTGCCGAAAAGCCTGAAGGCCTGGGCAGCGCTGGCCCAGTCTCTTCGTGGAGCGGTGAACCGCCGGATCGAACCCGGTCCCCGGCGCCGCCTCTTCTGGGAACGTTTTGCCGATCGCGTCTTTTCGACCATGGATACGCCGGAGGAGGGCGTAGGCGGGGTGCTTTTTGCTGATGCCGAAAGGCTCGCGGGAGCCCCCGCCATCGGTCACGTGACTTTGGTCGGCGCGGGACCGGGCGATGCCGAACTCCTGACGCTGAAGGCCGTGCGCGCGCTGCAAGCGGCCGATGTCATCCTTTTCGACGACCTCGTTTCTTCAGACGTGCTCGAACTCGCCCGGCGGGAGGCAAAGCGCATGCTCGTCGGAAAGCGCGGCGGCCGCGAAAGCTGCCGGCAGGAAGACATCAACGCCATGATGGTCAAGCTCGCCAAGGCTGGGAAACGCGTGGTGCGGCTGAAATCCGGCGACCCCATGGTTTTCGGCCGGGCCGGCGAGGAAATCGCCCATCTCGACCGCGAGAACATTTCCGTCGACGTTATCCCCGGCATCACTGCCGCAAGCGCCATGGCCTCCCGTCTCGGTCTGTCGCTGACCCATCGCGACTATGCCCAGTCGCTTCGGCTGGTGACCGGTCATTCCCGCCACGGCGGCCTGCCCGATGATGTCGACTGGGGAGGCATTGCCGATCCGCGCAGCACGGCGGTCTTTTACATGGGTGGCCGAACGGCGGGGCTGATTGCCGAAAAGCTTATCGGCGAAGGCCGTTCACCTGAAACACCGGCCGTGATCATGAGCGATGTCAGCCGTCCGACGGAACGCAGCTGGCGCGGCGCGCTCGCGACAATCCCCTTGGGCATAGCGGAGATCGGCTACGACAACCCGGTCCTCATCGCTGTCGGCGACGTGTTTTCGGCCCGAGACAAGCAGGCCGGATCGATCGAGTGCACTCTCGCAGGAGCATGCTGATGGGCATCTCCCTGGTGTTCATCGTTCTCGCCATCGGCCTCAGCTGGCCGCGTTTCAGGCTCATCTTCCTGGCTCAATCGAACGCTGCGCTGGCCGCAGCGCCCCTCACCATGGTTGCGAGTGCCGTGAACCTCTGCGCCATCGGCCTCGCTGTTGCAGAACACGGTCTGCTTTTCGGCGGATTGCTCATCGCCGGCGGTATGTTCTTCGCGAAAATAATGCAAGCCGTGCCTTCAACGCCGGGCATCTTGGCTTCAGCCCTGTGCCTTGCCGCCTACATCGAAATGACGATGACGGTCGTGGCGTGACGAGCTCAATGCTGCCCCTGAACAGACACCAGCGTCTGCTGACGCGCCAAGGGATATTCGAAGGCGTCGCCTCGTATCGACGTCCCGAATATCCCAAGGTCGCCACCGTAGGCTGGTTCTAAGCGCGCAGGCAGATCACGGCCATCTCCCAATTGAGGAATGAATGCCTGTACCGAACAAGTAAAGCCGCTGCCCCGCGGCCGACATCAGTCGACTGCCGTTTCCGATCCATCGCCGCTTTCGTCGAGTACGACCGTCTCGCCGAGCGGGGTCGCTGCAATTGACCTGATCTCTTGGGCGAGCGACGCCAGCTTGCGCGCAATCTCCTGCAATTCGGCGGTCGAGCCGGTGGCCTCGCAGGTATTTTCAACGCTCCGTTCGTCCATGTGCTCTTCCTCTTTCGAGTGGACGCAGGAGCGGAGCATATTTCTAATCTACTATATAAGGCCACAAGCCGTCGCGCGTTCTTCGTGCGGCGCACAGCCATAGGTATAGGCCGATCGATAAGCCGGCGATCACCCGCGACAGATCTCGATCCACGGCCGATTGGCCTTACCTGCAGCAATCAAGCCTATCGGCGATCTCGCAGGTCATCAAAACCTTGGAAGAGTGACATTCCGACGTTGCAGGAGCGAAAACTCGGCGACGTCAGGGTTTTCATCTGGATGCTAAATTGCTAGTTCTTTCTTTGTTCCTGCCCGACTCTTGGATGCAAATCGATGCGGGCAGTGACTGAGTGCGACGAAAACGAACGGGAACGCATGAGCGCCGCCTATCTCGAAAAACTCAATGACCGCCAGCGTGAGGCGGTCGAGCACGGTATCGGCTTGCCGGAAGGACAGGTCGGCGGCCCGCTTCTCATCATCGCCGGTGCCGGCTCCGGCAAGACGAATACCCTCGCCCACCGCGTCGCGCATCTCATCGTCAACGGTGCCGATCCGCGCCGCATTCTGCTGATGACCTTTTCTCGACGCGCAGCAGCCGAGATGACCCGCCGGGTCGCGCGCATCTGCCGCCAGGTCCTTGGCGACAACGCTGCAGTCATGACGGACGCGCTCTCCTGGGCCGGCACCTTCCATGGCATCGGCGCCCGGATCCTGCGCATCTACGCCGAACAAATCGGTCTCGGCCCGGATTTTACGATCCACGACCGGGAGGACAGCGCCGATTTGATGAACCTCGTGCGCCACGAGCTCGGCTTCTCGAAGACGGAAAGCCGCTTCCCGACAAAGGGAACGTGCCTTTCGATCTATTCGCGCGTCGTGAACTCCGAAAGCTCGATTGGCGACGTATTGAAGTCGGCCTATCCCTGGGTCACCGGCTGGGACGAACAGCTCAAGGCGCTGTTTGCGGCCTACGTCGATGCCAAACAGGCGCAGAACGTGCTCGATTATGACGATCTCCTGCTCTACTGGGCGCAGATGGTTTCCGATCCGGAGCTTGCCGAAGATATCGGCGGACGCTTCGATCATGTTCTTGTCGACGAGTATCAGGACACCAACAGGCTGCAGGCGTCGATCCTGATGTCGCTCAGACCCGGCGGCCACGGATTGACGGTCGTTGGCGACGACGCCCAGTCGATCTATTCCTTCAGGGCTGCGACGGTTCGCAATATTCTCGATTTCCCGAACGCCTTTTCGCCCGAGCCTGCCGACGTCATCACCCTCGACCGGAACTACCGCTCGACGCAGCCGATCCTCGCCGCTGCGAACGGCGTGATCGGCCTGGCGCGGGAGCGATTTACCAAGAACCTCTGGACGGACAGGCAATCGGAGCAGCGCCCGTTGCTCGTCGCCGTCAAGGACGAAGCGGATCAGGCCGCCTACATCGTGGAGCAGGTTCTCGCTGGCCGCGAGATCGGTATCGCCTTGAAGCAGCAGGCGGTGCTTTTTCGCTCGTCCAATCACAGCGGAACGCTCGAAGTCGAACTCACCCGCCGCAACATTCCGTTCGTGAAATTCGGTGGCCTGAAGTTTCTCGACAGCGCCCATGTGAAGGACCTGCTCGCAGTCCTGCGTTTCGCGCAGAACCCGCGTGACCGCGTCGCAGGTTTCCGGTTGCTGCAGATGCTGCCCGGTATTGGCCCACAGACCGCTGGAAAGATCCTCGATGCGATCGCCGCCGATCCGGAACCGCTCGCGGCTCTTGCTGAGATCCCGCCTCCCGCCAAGACCGGCGAGAACTGGACCGGCTTCGTCGACCTGGTGTCCGGTCTGCGACGGGCCGAGCCTGGATGGCCGCAGGAGATTGGCGCTGCGCGCGCCTGGTATGAGCCCCATCTTGACCGGATCCATGAAGACGCCGACACGCGTAAGGCCGACCTGCTGCAGCTCGAGCAGATTGCCGGCGGCTACCAGAACCGCGAACGTTTCCTGACCGAGCTGACCCTTGACCCGCCCGATGCCACGAGCGACCAGGCGGGCGTGCCGCTGCTCGACGAGGACTATCTGATCCTGTCGACCATCCATTCGGCGAAGGGCCAGGAATGGCGCTCGGTCTTCGTGCTCAACGTCGTCGACGGCTGCATTCCGTCCGATCTCGGCGTGGGCACAACTGCCGAACTCGAAGAGGAGCGGCGGCTGCTCTATGTCGGCATGACACGGGCACGCGATCATCTCTCCCTGGTGACGCCGCAGCGCTTCTTCACCCACGGCCAGAACGCCCAGGGCGACCGGCATGTCTACGCCTCGCGAACCCGCTTCATCCCGGCGACATTGCTTCAGTTTTTCGAGACGACGAGCTGGCCGAAGATCTCGGCAAGCGCCAGCGAGCGTAGCGCCAAGCAGATCCGCATCGACGTCGGCGCCCGCATGCGCTCCATGTGGAAGTGAGCGAAGGCGGTGGCGAGCTCGCGAATTGTGCGCTCGTGTCTGCAGACAGACCAAGCGAGGAGCGCGTGCCGCTCGCCAACCGCCGGTCTGTAGCGTTGTTAGCCTGGCAAGCTCGGCGGCGCGATAAACTGATAGTACGACCACACCGCAACCAAGGCGGCTATCAGTGCCAGCCAAATCAACGCCTTCCGCGGCACAGGGCTGGCCGGCTTCGCCTCCTTTTTCGGCTTTGGTCGTTCAAATTTGATGATGTTGTTGTCGTCCATTCGCTCCCATCCCGAGTAAACTCATACATGTCCCGGCGCGTTCAGCCAGCGCACCGCAATGACATGTGCCGCCTAACGTCCTGATTTGGCATCAATAAGATGTGAAAGCAGGTTCGCGCCAATCCCAAGCAACATGGCATTCCAACGCCGTCGTCAAGCCTTCAGGCCCAGTCGTGGCAGGCAAGGGACGTCTGCATCAAGCCGCGCCGTCGCGGCCGAGCCAGGGATCGGGGCCTGGATCGCGGCCCGACGCAACCTGGCCCAGCCGCTCCAGATAATGTGCCCAGCCTTCCGCATGGCCGGCGCATTGTTCGGCGCTGGGCAGACCCGTTTGCGTAAGGCGCAGCAATGTTCCGGGCGGCTGCTCGATCAGGTCGATCTCGATCAGGCTCGAGCCGGGCGGGACAATGTCGCTGCCTTCCCAGCCGAAGCTATAGGCGAGCCGATGCACCGGCACGACCTCGCGGAAAGACCCGCGGGCAAAACGGGCCCCGGTCACGTTGACGAGATAGAGACCGCCGGGCTCCGCCTTGGTGTCGGCCTCCGTTCCCATCCAGCGCAGGATCTTTTCCGGGTCGGTCAAAAGAGCGAACACTGCGGCGGGTGGCGCCGGAATATGCGCTTCGCGGCGGACGACGAGGGCTTCTGGCATCGGTCTTCCCTTTGCTGATTGGCCTGCCTGCGGCTTGAGAGTCCTTCTGCGGGCTGCCGCAATCATAGACCGCCGGGGCGGACGGCGCCACCGTCCGCCCCTGACTTGCGCGCAGCGCGGCGGCGGGAAAGGGCTTGTCCATAGGGCGCTCGACCCTATCCTCTTCGGCATGGATTTGTCCGCCCCCCTTGCCTGGCTCGTGGACGAGGCAAGCGCCTCGCAGGAGCCGGACCGATTCCTGTCCGACCTTGGCCGCCAGCTCGTCGCCGACGGTCTGCCGCTCTCGGGCGGCGCGCTTACGCTCGCCGTGCCGCATCCGATCATCGCCCGCCGCACCTGGCTTTGGCGAGCCGAGACCGGCGTGGTGATCGAGAGCCTGGGGTTTGCCGACGCCGTCTCCGACCGGGCGGGAGAGGAGTGGCTGGCCGGGCTCGGGCCACTGCTGCAACAATCGACCGGTTCGGGGAATGAACGCGCGTCGCTCGGCTGGGCCGGGACGCGCCCGTTCGGCCCGGAAGAGACGGCGCGGCTTGGTGATGTCGCGCGCTTTGCCGTCGCGCCCCTGGCGGTTCTTGCCGAGCGGGCCGCGCTCACCGCACTGCTCGACGCCTATCTCGGCCGCCGCAGCGCCGCCCGTGTCCGCGCCGGAGCGCTCACCCGCGGCACCGGCGAAACCATTCGCGCGGCCCTACTCTATGCCGATTTGCGCAACTTCACGGCGCTGTCCGAAACATCGGAACCCGCCGTGGTGATCGCGGCCCTCGACGCCTGGTTCGATCGCCTCGCCGGCGCGATCCATGCCTTTGGCGGCGAGGTGCTGAAATTCATCGGCGACGGCGTTCTGGCGATCTTTCCGGTGAGCGGCTCGCCGAGCGAAGCCTGCGACGCAGCCTTGCGCGCGGTCACCGCCGCGCGCGCCGGCATGGCGCATCTCGACCAGGCCCGGCAGGCCGAGGGGCTACCGCCGCTCTCCTTCGGCGTCGCCCTGCACCTCGGCGACATTCTCTGGGGCAATATAGGTGCCGCCGATAGGCTCGACTTCACAGCCATCGGCCCGGCGGTCAATCTCGTCAGCCGCCTGGAGGGCCTGTGCCGGCCGCTCGGCTGCTCCGTGCTGATCTCCGGTTCCGTGGCTGAGGCCGCGTCGACGCCGCTGCTGCCGCTCGGCGAGCATCCCTTGCGCGGCATCGCAGCACCCTGCGCCGTCTTCACCTTGCCGGACGCGTGACGCAGCCCTTCCACGGCCATGCCGTGAACGGCGAAGCGTCCGTCTTCGACGGTTACACGCGCGTGCGCTCCGCCACCCAGTCGGCGACAAGCGGGCGGTAGAGCCAGGGGATGTTGTTGCAGACGTGGTTGCCATCCTCGAAGATGTGCAGTTCGGCTCCACGCGCACAGATATCTGCGCATTTTACCGCTTCAGAGGGTGGAAAGATCTTGTCGCGTCCGCCGTGGAGGATGAGCGCCGGGGCGGTCGGCGGCGGGCAGCGCGCCAGCGTGAAACGGTCGGCACGTTCGCGAACGTCCGCGCCCCCGAGCGAGAAGCGCATGTTGTCGCGATAGACCTGCGGCAGCGCGTCCCAGAACCCACCGAGATCGAAGAAGCCGTTGATGGAGACGACGCCGGCGAGCGTTGGCACGGACGCGGCGGCGCGCAGGGCAAGAAAGCCGCCGAAGGCCATGCCAACGAGCGCGACCTTGCCCGAAAGGCGCGGGTGCGCCTCTACCGACCGGATGGCCGCCTCAACCGCCGGACCGATGTCCGGGCGCAGCGTACCCATCGAACGGCCCTCACCCTGGCCGGGACCGTCGAGCGAAAGGGTCGCAACGCCGCGGGCATGAAAATGCCGCTCGAAGGCCGGGAATTCCTCCTTGGTCGAATCCGAGCCCGGGATGATCAGCGCCAGCGGGTGTGTGCCGTCTCCGTTCGGCACGCGAAGAACGGCCCGAAGTTCGCCGTCCTCAAAGGGCACAGCGACCATCTCGCCAGACGGATCAAGCAAGGGTGCCGCGAGACGGTAGAGTTCCACCTTTCGCGTGGCGGCCCTCGCCTTTGCCTCCAGATCCTCGAAGGCCATGAATTGTCCGAAATGATAAAAAAGGCTGGCGCGGGCATAGGCTTCGCCGGCAGTCACGTTGCGGCCGGCGACCAGAGCCGCAGCGCCGAGCTCTGCGTGACGCTCGCCCTCCTCGCTCCAGGCAGCAAGCCACTTCTGCCAGACGCCGGCTCGCTCGATGACGGCACGTGCGGTTGCCGACGGGATCCCGGCGACCTCCATGCGCGGGAGCCAATGCTCGACGACACTGACCAATCGGTTCTCATTCTGCGTCATGCATGTTCTCCCGCATGATGTAATTGCTTGGGTCCGCCCCCGACGATACGTGTTCGACGGAGACCGGCTGGAGATCCCCGGGATAGCTCCGGGCTTTCGCGCGATAGCGTTGCGCCCCGATCGACAAAGCTTCGGCCGTCTTTCCGTCAAGAACGCGCACGACCTGGGCGGGCACCCCGAGGACCAGAGCGCCGTCCGGGATGACCATGTTTTCCCGCACCAATGCGCCGGCGCCGATCAGGCATCGCTCACCGATCTGCGCGCCGTTGAGGATCGCCGCCCCCATGCCGACGAGGCTTCCCTTGCCGATCCGGCATCCGTGAATTGTGGCGTTGTGTCCGACGGTAACATCCTCGCTTATCTCCACGGGGTATCCGGGATCGGTGTGAACGACGCATCCGTCCTGGACGTTGCAGCCGCGCCGAAGGATGATCGGCTCGTTGTCGCCGCGCAAGACGGCGTTGAACCAGATACTGACATCCTCTTCGAGCCGCACGTCGCCGATCACCACGGCGCCGGGCGCGACGTAAAATCGTCCATTGGCGGGAACGCGCGGCGCGCGCCCCCCCAGCCGGTAAAGACCCGATGAAACCATCAAATATTCTCCGTTCTGCGGCGGCGCTCAGGTCGGCATGGCGAGCAGGATGGACGCCGGCGCATTGGTGCGGTTGGCGAGCGCACGCGCCTCGCCGGGCGCAAGCCGGCAACTGTCGAGAAAGCCGAGCGTGACGCTCTCGCTGCCGGTTTCGACCGTCACCTCTCCGGCAACGACGATGTAGATCTTCTCGACCGTGGCGTCCTTCAGCGACGTATGACCACCGGGCAGGAGGTGCGACAGGCCGATCCAGATCGTATCGGTTGCCGTCGCCTCCTTTCCCTGGAGCCGCAGGCAGTGCATGCCGTAGTGCTCCGGCGCCTCATAGGATCTGGCATCGCCGTAGCGCGTCACCTGCATCGTCCGCTCCTCCTCAGGGCACCAGCAGCACGCGCTCGGGCGTGCCGCGCAGCACCGAGGCGTAGGCCTTGGCGGCGTCGGCAAAGCCATAGACGGTCGCCGGATTGATCGGGAACGGCTTCAACTTGCCTTCCTCGAACTTCGGCTTGAGCTTGTCGAAGATTCGGGCACCCTCGACCGACGACAGCGCCAGCGTGTCGATGCCGATATATTTGTGACGCCCGCGGAAGAAGTTGAAGATATCGAACGGCACGGCGCGGTCGAAGGTGGAAATGAAGACCTGGCGCGCCTGCTTCGCCATCGCGTTGTTGGCGATCTCGAAATAGGGACTGCCGACCGTGTTGAAGACGATGTCGGCCCCGTGGCCGCCGGTCTTTTCGCGCACGATCGCCGCAACGTCATCCTTGGCGCTGTTGAGCATTTCGACCGGCGCGTTGGTGTGCGCCAGAAGCGGCTGCTCATTGTACTCGACCGCAAAGACCTTGGCGCCGGCCATGGTCGCGAGCTGGATGACCGCCTGCCCGACCTTGCCGTTGCCGCCGCAGACGAGCACGACATCCGTCGGCTGCACGCCGCCGGCTTCGCGCAGGCCCTCAAAGGCGGTGATGAACGGCACGCCGATCGAGCCTGCTTCCTGCATGGTGAAATTCGCAGGCTTGGCGCGCACCGCTTTCTGGTCGAGCACCATCCATTTGGCGTGGCTGCCGTCCTGGGTGATGCCGAGTTCGCCGCCCCCGCCCCAGATTTCCATGCCGATCATCGACGACGGTCCTTCGCGCACGATGCCGCCGAAGTCGCGGCCCGGCGTGCGCGGCCAGATGGCGTGCGGCATGTGCCCGAGGGATGCCTTCACGTCGCTGGGATTGACCCCTGCCGCCACGATCTCGACCAGCACCTGCCCGGGACCCGGCCGCGGCACCGCGACATCGACGACGTCGATCTTGAGATTGTCGAGATCGGGGGATTTTTCCGTCACCCTCAGCGCTCGGGCGATCTTCGCGTCCACCTGAATGTTCATTCTATGCCTCCTTGCAGAAATCGATGCCTATGCACGCAGTCCGAGAATTTCGCGGGCCTGGGAGGGCTCGGCGATCCGGCCGCCGAGCTTCTCGATCAGGTCTCTTGCCCGCTCGACCAGTTCGCCATTGCCTTTGGCGAGCACGCCCTTGGCGATGTAGGAGTTGTCCTCCAGGCCAACCCGAACGTGACCGCCGAGCAGATAGGCCTGAACGGCCATCGGGAACGACATCCGCCCGACGCCGAAGCCGGTCCAGACGGCGTCAGCGGGCAGCATCCGCGCCGCGGTCGCCATCACGTCGGTGGTCGAGGGAAAGCCGTATTTGACGCCGGTGACGATCGTGAACATCGCCGGCGACTTCAACACGCCCGCCTTCAACAGATCCTGCGCCAGCTGGATGTGGCCGGTGTCGAAGACCTCGAGCTCCGGCTTGGAGCCCGCCTCGTTGATAATGTCGGCCATGATCTTGACGTTGGCCGGCGTGTTGATGACGACCTCGGAGCCGAAGGTCATGGTGTTGAGGTCGAGCGTGGCGATATCAGGCTTCAGCGCGACGATGTGCTCGACCCGCTTTTCCGGCCGCATCAGCGTCGTGCGTGGTCCGGCGACCGCCGGGTTCTCGTCGCTCGGGTGGTAGCGGCCACCGGGCCCGGTCGTGACGTTGAGGATCAGCGCCGTGTTCTTGGCCCGGATGAGCTCGACGACCTCGCGGTAGTACTTTAGCTCCATGGAGGGCTTTGCCGTAACCGGATCGCGCACGTGGATGTGGGCGATCGCCGCGCCGGCATCGGCCGCCTCCAGGCAGGCATTGGCGATCTCTTCGGGCGTGACGGGAAGTCCGGGATGGTTTTCCCGCGTCGTAAGATTGCCCGTGACCGCGCAGGTGATGATGACGTTCTGCTGCATCACAAGCCTCCCGCGCCAGGGCGCGACCTGTTTGATCTCTCAGCCATGGTGCGCCACCTTCTTTCCGGAGATCGGAGGCAGCGGCAGGACCGATTGACCCTCCACCAGCTTGAAGTGATAGTTGCAGCTGTAGAAGGGCGCCTCGGCGCCCGGAAACTCCGGGTCCGGGCTATCGTGGCGGAAGAATTTCCCGACGATCTGCTGCTTCGCGCCGAAGACCACGTCGTTGACCAGGGCCTCGTGACTGTCGGAGAAGATCTGGGTGACGAGCGTCTTGTAGCCCGGCGCCGAGACGATGAAGTGGATGTGGGCCGGACGCATCGGTGTCCGCTTCTGCGCTCGCAGCAGGTCGCCAACCGGCCCGTCGGTCGGAACCGGATAGCCTGCCGGCTTCACCGACACGAAGTGAAAATGACCGTCGCCATCCGTGGTGAAACGGCCGCGCAGGTTGAAGTCGTCCTGGGTCTCGTCCTGGTTCTCGTAAAGCCCGACCGGGGACGCCTGCCAGACATCGAGGGTCGCCCCTTCGACGGGTCGGCCGGCTGGATCGGTCACTCGCCCGGTGAAGCAGAGCTGCGATCCCGGCGTATCCGAACGGGCGATGCAGTCGCCGTTTAAGCATTTCGGCGCACCCCCGCGATAGAACGGCCCCAAGAGCGCTGACAGCGTCTCGCCCTGCATGCCGTCATTGTTGATCAGGTCGATCAGCGTCGAAGCGCCGAGCACGTCGGCGGCAAGCACGGTCTCGTTGTGCGCCTCGTTGGTCGCCTGGCCGACCGCCGTGATCCAGCGCAGGGCGTACTCGAATTCCGCCTCGGTCGGGCGCGCTTCCAGCAGGAAGGCGTGCAAATGCCTGACCATCGTGTCCATGATCTGCTTGAGCCGCGGATCGTCGCCGCGCGACATGGCGGCAAGCACCGTCGGCGTGACGTCGGCCTCCTTGGAAATCAGTTCTGCCTCGGGGCTGATATGGCTGTTCATCCCTGTTCTCCTTTCCGCGTCACAGGCCGGACCCGGCGAGCCGAAGTTCGGGCTTGGCCGTCTTCAGGTGCGGATATTTTTCGGTCAGCAGCGACCCGTAGTAATAGGTTTCAGCGAAGGCGCCGGTTGCGCGGATGGCATCGAGCCATCTCTGGATCGCCGGCATCTCCGCCCACATCGAGGACAGTCCGATATCGTCCATCCGGACGATCACCGGCATGATCGCGATATCCGCCAGCGTCAGCTGATCGCCCATGACCCACGGCCCGCCATTGTCGGAAAGCCACGTCGCCATGCGCTGAACGCCGCGCTCAAGGCGGCCGAGCGCTTCTTCCATTTCCGGCTCGGGAAAGCCGGTTCGCCCCATCTTCATCAGGAACTCGCGGCGAAGCGGCTTTGCATCGCAGACCGCCTGGAACTCCTCCGCCGTCATCGCCTGATAGTGCGGCAGGAAGGCGAGGTTGTAGGAAGGCACGCGGATCGCAGGTGTCGGCACTTCGTCGATGAAGCGCATCATCGCCCGCATCGTCGCCGCGCCGAAGGCGTCCCTTGGCCGAAGCCCACCAGGGAGAATGTCTTCCAGATACTCCATGATGACGGCGGAATCGGTGACCGCGCGGCCGTGGTGGACGAGCGAGGGCACGACGCCGTTCGGGTTGATCGCCAGATATTCGGGCTTGAGCTGGTCGCCGGTGAAGAGATCGAGCTTGTGCTCCTTAAAGGCGAGGCCCTTGGCGTTGAGAACGTATCGCACCCGTTGGCTGCACGTCGATTGAGGGGCGTTGTAGAGGATGAAGTCCTGCATCGTCGCCTCTCAATCCCAGTTGAGGACGCGGGGCAGCTTGCCCTTGCGGGCGAGCGTTCCGATCACGCCGTTCGGAAAGAACATCAGCCCGAGAACCATGACGAAACCGGTCGCGAGAATGTTGATCTCGGAGGCGCCGAGGGTCGCCACGAAGATTTCGTTGAAGGCGACGATCAGGATTGCGCCCACGACAGGCCCCGCAATCGTGCCCTTGCCGCCGAGAATGCACATCAGCACCAGGTTTGCCGAAACAAGGATGATCAGGAAGATGTTCGGCCGGAGATAGGTGAGATACTCACCCCAGACTGCACCGGCCATGCCGACAAAGAAGGCGGACAATGCGAAGGCCAGCACCTTGTAGAAGCGGGTGTTGATCCCGGCGCTTTCCGCTTTGACCTCGTCCTTGGAGAGCGCGCGCAGGCCAAGCCCGAACTTGGAATGCTTGATGCGATAGGTCGCCCAAACGGTGAAGGCAGCCATCAGCACGAAGGCGTAGTAGTAGGGCAGCTTCGCCGTCTGAACGGGCAGATCGGTCACTGGCAGCGACAGGCCGTTGGCGCCGCCGATGAACTCCCAGTGGTCGAACAGAATACGGGCGATCATCAGGAGCGCTATCGACGAGATGATGAAGCTCGGGCCACGAACCTTCAGCGTGATGAGGCCAACAATATAGCCGCAGGCCGCGGCCGCCAACCCGGCGAGAGGTGCCGTCAAGAGCGACGAGATGCCGTATCGCGCCAGGAGCACGCCTGAAAAATAGCCGCCGATCGCGAAGAACACCGCGTGGCCGAGCGAGATATAGCCGGCGAACCCGCCGATGATGTTCCAGCCGCTGGCCATGACCGCATAAGAAGCCGTGAACAGGACAAGGTGCAGCAGGTAGTTGTAGTTGCCGGTTAGTTGCAGGAGCGGCAGGGCGAGCAGCACACCGAGAACGGTGAGAGGGAACCACGTGGCGCGGGTCTGGTCATGCTGGCGTGCAAGCTTCTGGTTGTGAATGCGACGGGCCTCGAGCACCGAGCTCGCGTCGGCTTGTTGTAGGTTTACGGCCATTATGCCAACTCCGGTTTTTCGCCGAACAGGCCCTGGGGACGGATCAGCAGGATGACGAAGAGTGCGAGGAAGAAGGTCATGGTCGACCAGGTGGCGCCCACCCAGGTGCCGACGAATGCGGCGATGACCGACAGGAGAAGAGCGGCGACGACGGTGCCGAGCACGCTGCCCATGCCGCCAAGGACGACGACCGACATTAGCATTGCAATCCATTCCCACTGCTTGGCGGGGAAGAAGCTGAAGACGAAGCTCACAAGCGAACCGGCAGCACCAGCAAGCCCGATGCCTATTGCAAAGGCGATCATGCTGATGAGGTTGACGTTGACGCCGAGCAGTTCGGCGGCCTCGCGGTTCTGCGTGGTGGCGCGGATGGCGTAGCCGAGCCGCGAGTAGTTGAGGAACAGCGTCAGCGCGCCGATGATCGCGAGTGACACACAGCCGGCATAGAGTTGCCCTTTCGGGATGAACAGGCTGCCGATGAAGAAGGCGTCCGTCGCATATTCCGGCGAGGTCACGCGCTGGGTGTTGGTGAAGGCGGCGCCGAGGAAGCCTTCAACGATCATCGCCAGCGCGAAGGTAAGAAGTACCGTCATTTCCGAGTAGCGGGCACTTTTGGCCTGGCTCTCGAACATCAGGCGATAGAGCAGCACGCCGATCGCCGCCATGATCAGTGCCGCGATCGGCAGCGTGGCGATCGGGTCGAGGCCCCAGAGCTTGAAGGCCCAATAGCTGACATAGGCGCCGCAGATGATCAGCGACGGATGGGCCAGGTTGACGATGCGCATGACGCCGAAGACCAGCGAAAGTCCGGACCCCATCAGCGCGATTACGCCGCCGAGCGCGAGGCCGAGTATCAGTATCTGAAGAATGTCTGTCATCACGTCCTCCGCTACGCGACCTTGCGGCCGCCGAGGTAAAGTTCCTGGATGCGCGGGTCCGCCAGAACCGCCTCGGCCGGCCCCTCGAAGAGGGTGCGGCCGAGATCGAGCACAACGCCCCAGTCGGAATTCTTGAGGCCCATCATCGCGTTCTGCTCGACGAGCAGGACGGTGACGCCCTCCTGAGACATCATCTTCATGATGTCGAACATCTCCTGGACGATCTTCGGCGCCAGCCCGAGGGAGGGCTCGTCGAGCATGACGATGTCGGGCTTGACGATCAGCGTGCGCGCCATCGCAAGCGTCTGCTGCTGGCCGCCCGACATGGTGCCGGCATGCTGGTCGGCGCGCTCGCGCAGCACCGGAAAGCGCTCGAGGATTTCGTCGATGCGGCGGTCACGAAGCTTTGCGTCGTTGAGCACATATCCGCCCATGCGCAGGTTTTCGCGCACCGTCATCTTCGGAAACAGCGCCCGTTCCTGCGGTACGAAACAGATGCCCTTGCGCAGGATCTGGTCGGGGCGCAGGCCGTTCAGCCGCTCGCCCTTGAAGATGACGTCGCCCTTGCGGATCGTCAGCATGCCGCAGATCGCTTTCAGCAGCGTCGATTTGCCGGCGCCGTTCGGGCCGATGATGCAGTGGACCTTGCCTGGCTCGACCGTCAGCCGCGCGCCATCGAGAATGGCCGGGCCGTCGCCATAGCCGGCGGTGATATTGGTGACTTGCAGGAGATCGCTCATCAGGCCGCTTCCTCTTCCAGTACGCCGCCCAGATAGGCTTCGAGCACATGCGGATCGCGACGCACCACATCGGGCGTGCCGTCGCAGATCACCCGCCCGTGCGCCATGACCACGACGCGATGCGAGAGCCGCATGATCAGGTCCATGTTGTGTTCGACGATCAGCACCGTCAGGCCCTTGGCGTTGAGCGCCCGGATGTGGCCGACGATCTCTTCGAGCAACGTCGGGTTGACGCCGCCGGCGGGCTCGTCGAGCAGGATGATTTTCGGATCGGCCATCAGCAGCGCTGCCAGATCCATCAGCTTCTTCTGGCCGTAGGACAGGTTGTGCCCATCCTCGTAGGCAATGCGGGTGATCCCGAGGAAATCGAGGATCGACATTGCCTTGTCGCGCTCTTCCGCCGAGACCGCCGGCCGGAACAGGTCGGCAAAGCCGCGGCAGCGCGCCTGCACGATCACGTTTTCCAGCACCGTCATGTCAGCGAGGTTGCGCGAGATCTGGAAGGTCCGGCTCAGGCCCTTTGCCGTGATCTTGTGCGGACGCAGATTGTCGATCCGCTCGCCATCCAGCCAGACCTCGCCCGAGGTCGGGACGACGGTGCGGCTGATGCAATTGAAGGCCGTGGTCTTGCCGGCGCCGTTCGGCCCGATGAGTGCCGTGATCGAGCCTTTCTCGACCTTGAAGCTTGCGCCGTCCACGGCGCGAATTCCGCCGTAGTGCTTGCACAGGTTCTTAACCTCGAGCATCCGCGCGATCTCCTTGTACTAGAAATTGGGTACTAAATGCCTGCCTATCGGGAGGGCGCCTCGCGAGCGAAACACCCTCCTCTGCCTCGCAAAGGGTCAGAAACCGGACTTGGGATAGCGGAAGGGCACGATGCCCTCGAACTGGCCGGTCGGGTAGACGAAGGTCAGCTTGCCATCCTGCCACTGGGTCATGATGTGCGACTTTTCGACGGGCAGGCCGAGATCGTCCCAGCTGAAATCGCCGAGCACTGTATGGACAGGCTGTTCCTTGGTGCGGGCGTGCAGCCATTCGCCCATCTTGGCGTTATCCGTGCTGCCGGCGCCAACCATGGCCTGCTCGATACCCTGGCAGACGGCGAAGGGGATGGCGCTGTCTTCATCCGGCTCGACACCATATTCGGCTTCGAACGCCTTCACAAAATCGGCGTTGTCGAAGGGCTTTCCGGCAAGCGTGCTCTTGAACGGAACATCCTTGTGCCAGGTGGTGTGGATGACGACGCCATCGGCCGCGTCGTTCCCCACACCCTCGATGAACTCCGTCTGGGCACCCTGGCTGAGATAGACGAGCTTTGCCGATGCGCCGACGGTCTTGAGCGCCCGCATGAGCTGGACCGCCTCTTCCGCGGAAGCCGTCAGGCCGACGATCATTTCAGCGCCGGAGCGCTTGATCGAATTGGCAAGGTTCAGCCAGTCGTTGAAGCCTTCCTCGGGCCACTTCTCCTCCATGACCACCTCGATGCCGGCTTCCTTGAAGTAACCGGGCGCGAGGTCGGCGATTTCCTTGTCGTTGGCGGGATCGATCACCTTCTGGCCGAGAAGGCCGGTGGCGATCGCATTGGCGAAGAAGTCGTCGGCATGGACGACGGCGACCGTCTTCGGCGCATCCGCCGGATCCTTGATCTCCTTCAGGAGGCCGATCACGTCCTTGCCGGTGTATTCGGCAGCATTGACCTGGAAATAGAAGAGGTTTTTGTAGCCCTGGGCATAGATCCGGAGCGCACCGCCCGAGGGAACCGGGTGAACCATGTTGTACTTGGACAGAACGTTGCCGACCGGAAAGGTCAAGCGGCTCGAGAACGTACCGTAGACGGCATCGACCTTGTCGACGTTGATGAAGCGTTCGTACTGATTGATGGCCGTCGCAGGGTCGGAGCGATTGTCGCTGACGATCAGCTCCACCTGCTTGCCGAGAATGCCGCCCGCTTCATTGATGAGCTTGTTGCAGAGTTCGTAGCCCCGCTTATGCTTCTCGCCGCTGACCGAAAGGCCACCGGTGATCGGCAGCGATGCGCCGATCCGTATTGTTTCCGCAGCGCTCGCAACGGTGCTTGCCGAAAGCACACTGACGGTTGCTGCCGCGATCAGCCGATTGAGTCCCATTTTGTCTCCTCCCAGACATTTGTGCGCAATCGTTTGCATTGAAGCGAAAAACAAATCGCCCGGCCACGCCGGACGACACTTGCGCACTGTTCGATCGACGGCAGGCCAGCTCCTCAACTGCTCTGCCGCAAACTGAATATGCAAACGATTGCACATGGGCGATTATGCGCACCGTTTGCGCTTTGTCAAGCATCCATGCGAACGATTGCAAAACCTCCGGCAAGATTTTAAATGGAGGCGAGAGGTGACACATGCAGAAGAAACGAACCACGCTGAAGGACATTGCGCGCGCGACCGGCGTTCATGTGTCGACCGTATCGCGCGCCCTTGACCCGACCGAGCGCAAGAGCATCACGCCAGAGGTCGTGGCGAAGATCCAGGCCGCGGCGGAACGTCTGGATTATCGCCCCAACCGCATCGCCTTCGGGCTTCGCACCAACCGGACGATGACGGTCGGCGTCGTCATTCCGGATATCACCAACCCGATTTTCCCACCGATCCTGCGCGGGATCGAAAGCGTTCTGGAACCGCTCGGCTATGCGTCGATCATCGTCAACACCGACAGCGAGCGCGAGCGCGAGGTTCGCCTTCTCGAAGTGTTGCGCGATCGGGGTGTCGACGGACTTATCCATGCAGCGGTGCTCAGAAGCGACCCCTCGATCGCCAAGGCTGCCCAGGACGGCCTGTCGGTAGTGACGCTGAACCGGCGCGTGGAGAATTCGAACATCCCCTATGTCATCAATGACGAGGACATGGGCATCTGCGAAATGCTGCGCCACCTGACGAAACTCGGCCACCGGCGGATCGCGCATCTGGCCGGGCCGCAGGATCTCTCGACCGGGCAGCTACGCCTGGCCGCCTTCCGCAACGCCGCCGAGAGAATGTCGATCGACATCGACCCGCAGCTCATCGTCACCGCCATGCGCTTCGACGAGGACGAAGGCGCCCGCTGCTCGCGCGAGCTGCTCGCCTCCGGATACGACTTTACCGCCGTGCTCTGCGCAAACGACCGCCTGGCGCTCGGCTGCATCGACGTCTTGCGGGAAAACGGCCTCGACTGTCCATCGGACATTTCCGTCAGCGGCTTCAACGACATGCCGTTCCTGCAACTCGCGCGTCCAAGGCTCACCACCGTCCGCATCCAGCAGTATGATGCGGGCATCACCGCCGCATCGATCCTGCTGCGCCTGATGAATGCCGGCGCGGACGACGACATTCCGCTCGAGACCGTGCTGCCGGTGGAGCTCCTGGAACGCGAAAGCACGGGACCGGTGGCAGCGCAGAAGCGCTGACAATCGCCAGCCGGCAGTTCGCGACGGATCGGCGGCTTCGGCCCCTTCTCACCGCTTTTCCCCTGCGAACGCCTCTGCGCGGGCGTCCGCCGCGAACCTTTATGCAATCGATTGCCTATTGTTTCGTGCAATCGATTGCCCTAAGGTCGCATCGATCAACCGTCAAATTGCCGGGCGGACGTTTCCGTCGGCTTGAAAGACATCACGTCAAGAGGGAGGAACTTATGGCGTATCCGCGGTCCTTGGTTGGAAAGACAGTTCTCGTCATCGGCGGAAACGGCGCAATCGGCGCCGCGACAGGGCGCCTGTTTGCAGACGCGGGAGCGACCGTGCTGATCACCCACACGCCGCGTGAACAGGGGGCCGCAAGCGCGGACGCGGTGATTTCCTCCCTTGCGAACGCTGAACGTCATGCCCGATATGCCGTCGACATCACGGATTCCTGCGCTCTTGGCGACCTTGCCCGCACCATCGAACAGAAATTCGGCAAGCTCGATGTGCTGGTCAACGCCGCGGGCTTCACCAAGCCTATCGCCCACCGGGATCTCGACGCGCTGACGGATGAACTGATCGACGACATCTTCAAGGTGAACTGGCGAAGCCAATTCGCGGCGATCCGCGCCTTCGCGCCACTTTTGAAAAAATCCGGCGACGGGCTCGTCGTCTCCATCTCGTCGATCGCCGCCTTCACCGGTATTGGCTCAAATATCGCCTATTGCGCCGCCAAGGCCGGCATCGACGTGATGACCAAGGCGCTCGCCCGCGTCCTTGCCCCGGAAATCCGGGTCCTTGCAGTTTCTCCTGGTGTCGTCGACACGCAATTCGTCCCCGGGCGAGGCTCGGACTTCAACGACAAGGTCGCGTCCTCGACCCCGCTCGGCCGCATCGGCGAAGTCGACGACATCGCCGCCGCCATCCTGGCGAGCGCGACGTTGCTCGGCTTTTCGACCGGCCACATCATCCAGGTGGATGGCGGCCGGGCGCTCTGAGACCACAGAACTCCGCATCCGCGCGACAGAGTGGTCGCGCGGATGTCTCGTCCCTCCTATAGTCCAGGGCACAGCGACGGCGCGGATAACGGTTGCAGGAAGGTAGGGACGAAATGGTCGAAAAGGTCATCGATAACACTCAGGCGTCTCGATTCGAGCTGCCGATCGGCGACGAGATCGCCGTTGCCTACTATCGGCTGGAGGACGGCCGGGTCGTTCTCACGCACACGGAAGTGCCGCAGACCCTGTCGGGACAGGGGATCGGCACGCGGCTTGCGACCGGCGTCTTCGACATTCTTCGCGCGCGAAACGCACGGGTGATCGCCAAGTGCCCGTTTATGGCCGCTTTTGCGGCCAAACACCCCGAATATATGGCGCTTCTCGACGGCTGAACGCCCGGCAATGCTGAGCCAGACGGTGGCCGTGACCACCGCCTGGCTGGATGACGGGGCGGCGTGCCCGGGCACCTCAGTCTTGAGGCGGCGTCTGGTCAACCCCATCGTGCAGGGCGCGGCAGATCGCGAAAAGCTCCGGAGGCAATCGTTGGCCGAAGGACTGCAGCAAGGCGTCGTGGCTTTGCAGCTCCTTGGCGAGTTCGGCCGGATCGAGCTTCATCAGCGCGTCGAAGGTCTGGCGGTCATAGTCGAGGCCATGCCAGTCGATGTCGTCATAGCCCGGCACAAGGCCGATCGACGTGGCTTTTCCGCCGCCAGTCCTCTCTGTCCTCTGCACGATCCATTTGAGCACGCGCATATTTTGCCGGAAGCCCGGCCAGAGAAATGCACCGTCCTCGTCACGCCGGAACCAGTTGACGCGGAAGATTGCCGGCGCATTCACAAGCCGGTCGCCCATCGAAAGCCAGTGGGCAAAATAGTCGGCCATGTTGTAGCCGCAGAAAGGCAGCATCGCGAAGGGATCGCGCCGGGTCGCGGCCTGATTTTCCGCGGCCGCCGTCGCTTCCGACCCCAGCGTTGCCGCCCAGTAGATGCCCTCGCGCCAGTCCCTTGCCTCAAAGACGAGCGGAAAAGTGTGGGAAAGCCGCCCGCCGAAGATGAAGGCCGAGATCGGCACGCCGGCGGGGTGCGCGGCCGATGGGTCCATGCTCGGGCAGCGGTCGCGCGAAACGGTGAAACGGGCGTTCGGATGCGCGGCCGGGCGACCGGCCTGAGGCGTCCAGTCGAGACCGCGCCAGTCCACCAACGCCGGCGGCGCCTCCTCCGTCAAGCCCTCCCACCAGACGTCGCCGTCGGGCGTCAGCGCGCAATTGGTGAAGATGGTCTCGCGCGCGATCGCCGCCATCATGTTGGGATTGGTCTTCTCGTTGGTGCCCGGGGCAACCCCGAAGAAGCCCGTTTCCGGATTGATGGCCCGCAGCCTGCCGTCCGCATCCGGCCGGATCCAGGCGATGTCGTCGCCGACCGTCTTGACCTTCCATCCCGCAAAACCCTCGGGCGGCAGAAGCATGGCGAAATTGGTCTTGCCGCAGGCGGACGGAAAGGCGGCCGCGACATAGGTCGTTTTCCCAGTGGGATCCTCCACGCCCATGATCAGCATGTGCTCGGCAAGCCACCCCTCCTGTCGGCCCTTCAGCGAGGCCGTGCGCAGTGCCAGGCACTTTTTCCCGAGAAGCGCATTGCCGCCGTAGCCGGAACCGAAGGATGCGATCGAGCCGTCGTCCTGGAAGCTCACAATATATTTGTGCTCCGCGTTGCAGGGCCACGGCACATCGCGGTCGCCGGGCGCGAGCGGGGCTCCGACCGAGTGCAGGCAGCGCACGAATTCGCGCGTGCCAAGTGCGCGCAGGACCGGCAGGCCGATATGCGCCATCAACTTCATGCTGACCGCGACATAGGCGGAATCGGTGATCTGAACCCCGATCATCGCAAGGTCCGAGCCGGGTTCCCCCATGGAGAACGGGATCACATACATGGTGCGCCCGCGCATCGATCCCTTGAACAATCGCGAAAGCTCGACGCGCATGCTGGCCGGATCTGCCCAATTGTTGGTGGGCCCTGCGTCCTCCCGACTGGAGGTGCAGACGAAAGTGCGATGTTCGAGGCGGGCGACATCGCCGGGATCGGAGCGGCAGAGGAACGAGTTTGGGCGCTTCGCTTCGTTCAACCGGATAAAGGTGCCCGCGGCGACAAGGGTGCTGCACAGACGCCTGTATTCCGCATCGCTGCCGTCGCAGACATGGACCTGATCCGGTTCGCACAGGGCCCGAACCTCGTCGATCCATTGGCTGAGAACGGGGTTGGTTATGACAGTCGGGTCTTGCATGGATGCGTCTCTCGCTTGGCAATAATGAATTCGGTCCGCGCGGCCCGCCTCCCGAACTCACATGTTCGGATAGACCGGGCCTTCACCGCCTTGGGGCGGCACCCAGTTGATGTTCTGGTTCGGGTCCTTGATGTCGCAGGTCTTGCAGTGCACGCAGTTCTGCGCGTTGATGACGAAGACTTGCTTGCCGTCCTTCTCCACCCATTCGTAGACCCCGGCCGGACAGTAGCGCGCCGACGGGCCGGCATAGATGTCATGCTCGGAGCGCTTCTGCAGCTCCATATCCTTGACCTGGAGATGGACCGGCTGGTCTTCCTCGTGGTTGGTGTTCGACAGGAACACCGAGGACAGCCGGTCGAAGGTCAAGACCCCATCCGGCTTCGGATAATCGATCTTCTGATGCTGCGCTGCGGGCTCAAGGCTCTGCGCGTCGGTCTTTCCGTGCTTCAGCGTGCCGAAGAAGGAGAAGCCGAACAGCTGGTTGGTCCACATGTCGAGACCGCCGAGCCCGACGCCGATCGCCGTGCCGAACTTCGACCACAGCGGCTTGACGTTCCTCACCCGCTTCAGGTCCTGGCCGATGGCGCTGTCGCGCCAGCCGCGTTCGATCTCGATGGGCTCGTCATTGGCGCGGCCGGAGGCGATCGCCGCTGCCAGCTTCTCGGCTGCGAGAATGCCTGAAAGTACCGCATTGTGGCTGCCCTTGATGCGCGGCACGTTGACGAGACCGGCCGAACAGCCGATCAGCGCGCCGCCGGGGAAGGACAGCTTCGGCACTGACTGGTAGCCGCCCTCGG